>Ga0316610_1000213_pt1 | contig 15427 bp, 11 predicted proteins | sample MIS2017111B_MG_FD_207677 | JGI IMG/M metagenome (GOLD analysis project Ga0316610, IMG submission 207677) | Microbial mat bacterial communities from Middle Island sinkhole, Lake Huron, Michigan, United States - MIS.2017.111B | ecosystem: Environmental > Aquatic > Freshwater > Lake > Sediment... | reverse complement strand
ATTTCGGGTCAAACTCTAGAAAACGGTGAATTGTCTTCGCCTCACAGCCCGTGACTTCCTGTAATCGTTGAGCCGCCCGACCTGTTGGCGAAGCAAGGGCAATCTCCTTACCCATCGCTTTCCAGAGTGCGACAATCGTGCGGGTGGTGGTAGTTTTACCTGTTCCCGGTCCACCTGTGAGAATAAGCACCGACGAATTTGCTGCCATCTCCACGGCTTCGCGTTGTTTGGGCGAGAGTTGGATATTTCTTTGGGTGGTGTAGCGATCGATCCAAGCTTTGACACGTTCAGGATCTGGATTGTGTTTTCGCTGCAATAGCTGATAAACCCGTTCAGCAAGATTCTGTTCAGTGTGGAAGTAGGTGGGCTTATAACAGATGAACTCTCCTTCTAAGCCTTGCATCACTAGGCGATCATTGATAGAGAGACTTAGAACAATTTTAGAGATAGTTTCATGATCTGGCTGATAGTCTTCGATGGCAAGCAGTTTAATCGCTTTCTCTTCTAGTTCAGGGCGCGGTAAATAGCAATGACCATCTTCGGCAGCTTCCCCTAAACAGTGAAAGATTCCCGCTATGCTGCGAAACTCAGAACTAACTTCAATGCCAATATTCCGAGCGATCTGATCGGCAGTAAAGAAACCAATGCCATAGATATCCGTAGCCAGTTGATAAGGATTTTCGGTAACAGTCTGAATGGAATCATTACCATAGTGCTTAAAAATCTTGACTGCATAGGTGGTGGATACTCCATGTCCTTGCAGGAATACCATGACCTCCTTAATCGCCTTTTGGGTTTCCCAAGCAGTTTTAATCATCTTCACTCGTTTCTTGGCAATGCCAGGAACTTCAATCAGGCGATCAATCTCATTTTCAATGATGTCAAGGGTATCTAAGCCAAAATGAGTGACGATACGTTTAGCGGTGACTGGTCCCACGCCTTTAATCAGTCCACTGCCAAGATATTTTTCAATCCCTGTAATCGTGGCGGGTTTAGTTTCACGGTATTGCGTGACTTGGAACTGGTCGCCAAATTTAGGATGCGATCGCCATGTACCTTCTAAGGCAAGGGTCTGTCCTGCTTGGATATTGGCAAAGTTACCGACTACGGTGATTAGGTCTTGAGCCTTTGGTACTTTTAGCCGCGCTACGGTATAGCCTGTCTCTTCGGAGTGAAAGGTGAGGCGTTCGATAATGCCTTGGAGGTAGTCGGTGTTGTCAGGCATAAGCCTTAAGGACGGATAAGTGTAGCGATCGCTTTACCATTTATATAGCAATTTTGATTTTGGTGTAGGTAAACGGCGATCGCCTATTCAAAAAATCAAAAACTAAATAAATAGCCCTAATTGTCCCTCCTGTTTTAATCGCCAATGTTCTGTACCCACAGGCTCGGCAATATCTTCTAAGACATTAAGAATAGTTTGTGCTTCGGGCGTAATGCCATTTTTGAGCAAGGGTAGAATATGCAGCACAATTTGATCGAAGCTAGATATTTTCTTTTCTAAATCTTGACGACGCAGATAAGAATACAAGTAATATTTGACTCTCAAATTCAGATCAACATGGGTTTTGAATTTTTGATCTTTGCGAATGGTAAATAGTTCTGTCTTATCGTCATAGTCAAAGGTATCTAACAAAAATGGCGTTAGATCGGAATATTCTTTTTTCAAGAGGTCTAAAAATCCTAGTTCTAAGCCTTTGATAATTAATTCATCGTTGATTTGCTCTAGGGTTGCGCCATTATTTTTGGCAATAATTCCTTCACAGGTTTGAATAATAATCTCTCCTGTATTCATACCTAAAGCCGCTTTCATAATATATTTTGGCTTGCGAACCTTCCTAAAATTGATGATTAGCTGTCCCGATAACACAGTAAAAGGATTTTGACGTTTTTTAAAGCTAGTTTGTCCATTACCTTGTTTGACCGCGCCAGCATATTCTAATCCGCACTTTTCCGCAGTCTCAATAATTAAATGCCAAAATTCAGGATCTTTGTGAGCAAATACAAAGGACATCCATCGATCAAACTTGAGAACGCGGTACATTTCTTGAATACTTTGCGCGATCAAGTTGTTATATTCATCCTTTGATTTTTGATGCTCTCCGCCTTCAATAGCTTCTTGTGCATAATCTTCTTCGGTTACAGGCAAATCTAGCCAACCATTCCACATTACAGATAAATCTAAATAAGGAATCTTCTTTCCATAAGGCGGATCGGTGTAAATATAATCTACACTTTCATTTTTAATAAAACTTAAATCGGTAGCTGTGCCTTGAACTATTTGAGCATTGCTAATTGTGCGATTATTTATTTTAGCTTCCATTTCTTTCTTAGCAGCAATCACCTTTTTTAGTCTTGAATCGTAATAGGTCATTACATCTACAAACGCAGGATCTTTAGCAATACGATAACGATAATATGCAAATATACTGCTATTTCCTCTTCCTTCACTTCTACCTTCTGAAGCGTGATAAGTTAGATTTACTTTATTTAACAGTCCAGAGAACATTAATAGTAAAGTTTGCTTAATATTTTTATCTTCTTGCTTTAATATCAGATTCTTTAAATAACCTAATTGTGCGAGTTGTTTGGGTGTAAAAAGCTGCTCAATACTTTCTACGTCTGACCCTTTTGGCAGTGGTAAATTTTTGGGGTAGGGATATTTTTTTAAGGCTTTAGAAATTTCTGCATCAGACTTAGGTTCATTAGCAAGATATTCGGTTTTAATTTCAGTAAATGCTTGATGTAAATTGTCAATATCCGTAGGTGCAATTAGAGAATTGACCATAAACACCGACATAGGATTAAGGTCGATGTGAATTGCTTTTCGATCAGTCATCAATGCTTCAATTGCTGTAACGCCACTACCACCAAAGGGATCTAAAATTACATCTCCAACTTGTGAGAAGTTGCGAATATATTCCTGTACAACGTTCCAAACTTGTTTTGTAAAGTAACCATGTACTCCAAAATGACGTTTTGCTGATTGCTTATATACTGGTAATTCTTCCAATAAAGGACGAGTTGCATAATCAAAAACTTCTGACTTAGCGCGAGCTTTTTTGACAGAAGTGTAAGTGAAATTCTTGCCACTTTGAAATGAACTAGGCGATAGATAAGCAACTATTTCATCCCAATAGTTCTCAATATCCTGAAGCTGAAAATATAAAATTGGCTGTTTTTCATCTTGTCTAAATAGAATAAATTCTTTTCCATTGCAGAGACTAAAAAATTTAGTTCTTACTTCTGGATGAATCGCATAGCTAAAAATCTGTTCAAGATTGTCGCCCGATGTAATCGTTTCTGTCGGAGCTTTTGCATCTAAAACCCAAGCATAACTATCTTCAATTTTGAAGAGATAATCAGGAACTAAATTAACAGGACGTTTTTTAGACCCAATTTTTAAAAAAGGATGCTGAAGTGTTTTACTGCGGACAACCTGTGTGTGTTTGTAACCAAGCCTATGAATAATCGGCAAAATTAAAACTTCTCTGACACTATCTTCCTTAAAGTCAGGTGAATATAATTGCTGAAAATCAAAGTCTTGAAACATTTTGCTGATTACAGTTAAACACAAACCTTATTTTAGCTTGATTTTAGTAAATATCGTCATGAGATCGCCATTAATTTACTGAGAACTAAAACAGCGACTACATCAAACTCGTCTCAAGACGCGATCGCTGAAAACTTAATCTCAACCTTTTGATTGAGAGCGCCAGCAATTTTCTGTAACATTGACAGCGAATGCCCATCATAATCACCATCCTCAAGCAAGAGCGATCAATGAGACTGTTAAAAGCGATACAATGACACCAACGCAATCCCAGCGCAACCTTTATGCCCGCTAAAGACCTCTATCACGATAACGTTTGTAACGCCCTCACCAAAGACGGTTGGACGATCACAGATGATCCCCTTGTTCTCAGCATAGGAACACGTTCTGTCTACATTGACTTGGGGGCAGAAAAACTAATCGCCGCCGAACGCGACAATCAAAAAATTGCCGTTGAAATCAAAAGTTTTCTAAGTCCTTCTCCCATCCGCGATCTGGAAAATGCTTGGGGACAATTCTTTTTATATGCCAGAGCGCTCAAAAAAAGAGAACCAGATCGTTGTTTATACTTAGCGATTAGCCTCAGTACATTTGAGACAATATTTCAAGAAGAAGCTGGACAGCTTATAATAGAAGAACCAGATTTTCGTCTTATTGTTTTTGACCCAGATCATGAGGACATAATTCAATGGCAACCACAGATAAAACCCTAGACTCATGGCGCAAAACCCTAGAAACTTTGCTCCAATATTATGCCGATCTTCCCTATCGCTATGGAAACGTGAGTGCTTACGTTGTCGTTAGCCGCGATCGCAACCACTTCATGCTGATGCGCGAAGGATGGGAAAACAGTCGGCGAGTACATGGATGTGTTGTTCATGCCGAAATTCGTAACGACAAAATCTGGGTTCACTATGATGGTATCGAAGATGGTATTACTGATGAACTGGTTGCAGCAGGAGTTCCCAAAGATCATATTGTCCTAGCTTTTCATCCGCCTCAAGTGAGAGAGCATACTGGATATGCTTTGGCATAAGCTCTGAGATGGTCGCATCGTAAAACAGCGATCGCCCTATTCTCACTCAATTCAAAAAACAGCCCAACCACTCAATCAAGAAATGCACCTGCTTATCCCCAGGGAGGAGAGCCAGACTAGTAATCTTAATTTTGCCCTTCTCGAAAGAGAAGCGATAATAGAACTCAATCGGGATCTTTGCATGAAGTAACTCCCAAAGCGAATCCGTCAGCTTCGAGTCCAGAAACATATCGCGCCCATCCTCTGACGCATAAATGCGAAACACCCCAACCTTACGCGCCACCAGCTTCAATTCCATAACCCTGAGCAACACTTGAGTTTCTTCAGGCAAAGCCCCATACAGACTTTCCCAAACCGCAGCCAACTTGAGAATCTCCTCCTTCGACTTCACCTTCGCCAAAGTCAAATAAGCATTAATCTTCGTCTCATTGTCCTCTATATAAGTGTCAGGAATAAAAGCAACCAAACGCGGCAACTGAAGCTCAGTATCCGCAACTTCAGGCAAAATCTTCCCCCGTAACTCATTGATATATTCCTGAAGTAAATCCATATATAGCGCAAAACCAATTACATCTGCCTGACCCGACTGTTCCTCACCCAACAAGTCCCCCAACCCACGAATCTCCATATCGCGCATCGCCAGTTGATAACCCGAACCAAGCTGACTAAACTCCTGAATCGCATCCAATCTCCTCTTCGCTGAATCTGTCAATTCAAGATTAGCCGAATACAGCAAATAGGCATGAGCCTGAATCCCCGCCCGACCAACCCGACCGCGTAATTGATAAAGTTGCGCCAAACCCAATTTATGAGCATCCTCAATCACAATCGTATTCACACGCGGAATATCTAAACCCGACTCAATAATCGTCGTACAGAGGAGAATATCCGCCTCATTGTTATTAAAAGCAACCATCGCCGCTTCTAACTCTGATTCTTGCATCTGTCCATGCGCGATCGCTAATCTCACATTTGGCAACATTGCTTTCAAAGAATCAGCGATCGCCTCAATGCCCTCAATACGCGGCACAACATAAAACACCTGACCACCACGGTCTAATTCATGACGAATCGCGGTTTTCACCAGAGACGCATCGTAAGCAGACAAATGGGTTTGAATCGATCGCCTTGAGGGAGGAGGAGTCGCAATCACACTCATTTCCCGCACCCCAGAAAGCGCTGCATAGAGAGTACGTGGAATCGGCGTAGCACTCAGAGTCAATAAATCTACATCCCCCTTCATCGCCTTGATTTTCTCCTTCTGCAAAGTCCCAAAGCGTTGCTCTTCATCAATCACCAGTAAACCCAAATCGTGAAACTCAACATCCTTAGACAACAGTTGATGTGTACCGACAATGACTTGAACTTTCCCATCTGCAACCTGTTGCAACACCTGCTTGCGCTCCTTCGCAGGGCGAAACCGATTCACGATCTCCACTGTGAAAGGATAAGCCGCAAACCGAGTTTGGAGCGTATGAAAATGCTGTTGCGCCAGAATCGTCGTTGGAGCTAAAAGAGCCACTTGTTTACCCGCACATATCGCCTTAAAAATAGCCCTTACTGCTACCTCAGTTTTTCCAAAGCCGACATCACCGCAAACTAGCCGATCCATCGGGCGATCGCTTTCCATGTCTTGCTTCACATCCTGAACAGCCTTGACCTGATCGGGTGTGAGTTGATAGGGAAAAGAATCCTCCATCTCCTGTTGCCAATCGGTATCAGGTGGAAAAGCATAGCCGACTAAATTAGCGCGGCGAACATAGAGTTGCAGCAAGTCCCTCGCTAACTTGTAAATCTCCTTTTGGCATTTGCTCAGAGCGTTATCCCAGCCCTTTGTGTTGGCGATGCTATTTAACTTAGGCGGCTTATTAGAAGCACTGCGATAGCGGGAGAGAATCTTCTCATTTTCCTGCGCGATCGCCACAGCAGTTTTACCATCAGCAAATTCAACGATGTAATGCGGTTGCTTTTCTCCCTTTACTTCAATAGTTTCAAAGCGCGTAAACTTACCAATCCCATATTTACGATGCACAACATAATCACCAACATTTAGCTCGTCAGGATTAACCGACTTAGCCGCATTCATCCGTGAGGGATGCACAAAGGTTGGTGAGGTTAATAATTGCTGTCCGAATAATTCGCGATCGGTCAAGAGAGCTAGATTACAACTAGGCAAAACAAAGCCTTGCATCTCCATCAGTCCCGAATATTTCAAAATGACGGGTTTACCAGCTTTCTGAATTCGCACAATGGACTGTAAATCATCAGGATTACTGACAAAGTTAGCAATGCAGTCATACTCCTTAAGTAAAGTTGACACGCGCAAAGGTTGTGCCGAAATCAGCGTGACTTGATATTCCGATTTGAGATATTCACTAATGAGATCTGCTATCTGGTCAAACTGATGGGGAACTATCGGAATAGAGGCACTTGCAAAATCAAAAATATTGGCTTTGGGTTTAAGCGATCGATCGCTAAGCTGAAGCATCTGAAATTTCTTTGCCTCACTCATACACTTAGCAAAGTCCCAATGCAGTTTCGGTGTATCTGCTTGCGATTGATTCTGATAAAGTTCTTCCGCAGCTTCGTACCAGCGATCGCTATAGCTTTGACATTGTTCGGGTTCGTCAATAGCAATAATGAAGTTTTTGGGTAAATAATTTAGCAATGTGGCTTTATGAGCAACAAACTCATGCAAATCGACAGGGGCGATCGCGATGCTGGATAGGTCAGTGAAGCTTTTAGGATTAGTGGGGTCAAACTCTCTGATTTTCTCGACAGTACCGCGATTGCAGCTTAGGCGCACTGGTAGATTTCGATTAACTGGAAAAACTTCAAAACTAAATCCTTTGCGGCTCCATTGTTTTGATTCCTTTACTTCTTTGACTTCTGCATATCCCAATCTTGCCAAAGTAGCAGCTAGTAATTTAACCGATTGCGAATCGCCGATATTGAGATAGATGCTATGTTTTTGGAAGACTTGAGTTGGTGGTAGATGGGGCTGTAGTGCTTTAATGGTAGTAGCGATCGCTAAGTTATGCTGTGGTTTAGCAAGCAATTCCGCTAATATCTCAATCCTTGTCCAAGCAGTTTCTAAATCGATTTGGGCTGATTCGTAGGGAAATGTATCAAGAGGTTGATATAGATAGACGCGCCATGACATTGACTGGAGTTGTAAAGCCCATCGGGTTGCTTCTTCGACGGTGGCGGTGACGATGAGTAATGGTTTGGTTTGTTGTTGACATAGGTGGGTGCTAATCAGTCCTTTGCCTAAGCGTGATAGTCCTGATAGGGATATACTTTTGGCTGTTTTGAGTTTCTCGCCTATTTTTGTGGCGATAGGCGATCGGGCTATATTCTCTAGGACTGATGTGAAGGTCATGGGTAAGATCTAAAGTGTTCATCTCATGCGAATGAAAAAGAAGCAAATATGTAGATCACTACCTGTCTTGCAACGTATTGCGTCTGGTAATGGTAACTTTCTATAAAATCTTTTTAGAGTTAAATCCAAGTTCTTTCTCTGATTCTGAAACCCAAGATCCATAGATGTCAATTAAGCCAGCTTCTGTAATTGCTTTAATGATATTATTATCTGGCATGGTGTTGTCTTTACCGTCACAATATCTAATTCCAGTCGCATGATTTACTTGATTGAATATTCCTGCTCGTGCTTGTGAAGCATGGTCTGGAGTGATAATTACATTTGAGCCTTCTACACCCAAAATAGATTTATCTGTCCATCCTGACGTTTTAGGTTTAACACTTATTCCAATTCTTTCAAACAATTTATTAGCTACTATGTCTGGGTATAAATTTGCTTCATAAACATAATGAGAGAGAGATATATTTGTTCGCTGAGCAAAAACACGCAAACGCTCAACATGTTGGTAGGCAATTATAAAGTTTTCAAAAAGAGATTCCAAAGATATATCGTAGTACCAGCGTTCTCCTTCATCTACTACCCGCATAAATTCATGGTAAATTCTTTCATTAGATAGCCAAGAGTTAATTGGATGTCTACCCATTATCACAATATGAAGCTTATCTCTCATTAAGCATAGAGCTTGACTCGATAAATCGTTTTTAGGTACTTTAGTCTTGAGATATCGTTCAAAAATACAATATATAATACCTATCACGTTAAGACTACTTTCTTCTGCATTAAAAGGTCCGAATGTTTCTTTAACATAAATATATTCATTGTTAGGAATAATCCAACCACAATCTAGCTTTGGCTTGCCTTTTGAAAGATGCCGAAAAATAGATTTTATAGGTTGGCTATACGCTTTTATTCCTGCTTCAGCATAGACTCTAAGTGACGCAGTTGTGCCACTACGGACGGAGCCAATAGCCAGAATAATCTTAGGTAATTGTAGGTTTTCATTAAAAAAGACTCTCTCTAAAATGTCTTCAGCAATAACATTACAGTTATGATTGTCTGAAAAATTTTTGAAGATTAAACTAACAGGGGGATTTGTTTCGATCATTTTCATTATGCAAGATTTTTTAAAAGCAGAATAATTAGAGTTTTATTGAGGCACTTCACCCTTAATTAAAGTACGATGCATTATACGAGGAAATTCTCCTGGAAAAGGATGGCGATAGTGCATCGTACAGCGATTGTCCCATAAAATGAGATCACCAAGTTTCCATCGATGACACCAGATAAACTCTTCTTGACAGGCATGATCCCACAAGAAGTCAAGAATATTGGAACTCTCTTCTTCTGGGATTCCTTGAATATATTGAGAGGGGTAGTTTCTCTTTCTCCCAAGGTAAAGGGCTTTTTTCATGGAAATCGGATGAGAACGAATAAGAGGATGGTGTGGACCTGGAACTTCTGATAACTTAGTAGGCAGTTTAATGCCAGGACGTAGTAATCCTGAGCCATCACGACTTGAATCATGAACAGCAGTTTTTCCCTGAATTTTATTTAGTATCTCTCTAGGCAGCTTTTCATAAGCAAGATATTGATTACTGAAACATGTATCACCGCCAGTAGGAGGAATAATCTTAGCATACAACATGCTTCCCGCAGGCGGAGTATTAATATATGAATTATCACTGTGCCAAAAGACTTCACCACTACCTAAACCCTGATTCAATATCACTGGATTACCATCACTATCTAGATTATGAACAATAGAGATTTCTGGAAAAGTGGCAGCCATTGCTTCTTTTTTCCCATTAGCTTCATAGTAAGATTTGGCTGCGCTTATCTGAATTTCACCAAAAATATGAGTGGCGTTTATATGCTGTTGTTCAGTAATATTTTGATTGCGGAACAGTAAAACTAAATGCTCAATCCATGCATTAATGAGAATTTTTTTTGTCTCATTGGGAACTTTATAAGCAAAATCAATCCCTTCTATTTCTGCTCCTAATGCTTTGCGGGTAGGAATAATTTTAATTTCTTGAGGTCTATTCATTTTTTTACCTATTTAAAATACTATGTATATAAGTTTTTAATCTTAAGTCAAAAACTTGGTGGTTGAGAAGATATGCTTGTCTGGCTAATTCACCCATTCTTTGCTTATCTTGCTCTGGTATTTTTATAACTTCAGCAATAGCATGGGCGAGTGTTTCAGATGCGATGTGATATTTGTGCTGGTATCTTTTTAATTCTCCCTTTCTACTTTGTACAAGCAATCCAAAACTGGATTGTACTAACTCATTCATAGGTGGGGCATCATTAGTTATAATAAAAGCCTTGCACGAACGAGCTTCATTGATATAGTGTCCCCAGCCTTCAGTTAAACTTGGGCATAGATGACAACCTATTCTATTCATGAAAAATTTTAAATCTTCCAATTTAATTTCCTCCTCAATAAAAAAAATATTTGAAGGAATGTTAGTAAGTTTCACAAGTTTCTTCACATGGAGTGGGTGACGAGCTACGATAGTAAGCTTTGGAAACTCAGGATGCTGTAGCCATGTGTCAATAACAACGTCAGTCTGCTTATAATTAGACCAGCCTCCAACATGTAAGAATTCATTGTAATTTTTTTCTAAATCAGGGACTAGCATGTCTTTACTAGTATGTGAAGTATATATTCTTTGACAGGCAAGTTCTTTTTCAAGGCACATAGCATCCATAATTTTTTTTGCATACTTGGTTTTACAGATAAAGGCATCAAGTAATGGATAGTAAGTTTTGACATGTCCAATTTCTGGATTAATCATGAAAAAATTATAGCAAGCAGATGTAAAGGTTTGTGATTCTCTAGGTAAACATTCTAAATATATATTTGCAGTTCTCATTGGATAAGGGGATAAATCACTATGATAACCTGTGTATTCGTAATCGTAGTCGTAATGATAAACTATCTCTGTTGTGCCAGGCAATATTTTTTTGTAGATATTCGCATCGTTAATTAAACCTTGTGATTTGTGAAACAAAAAAATCCTGAAAGTTTGAAGCCCAAGGTTTAGAGATCGTATATTTTGAATCTGAGACTCTACTATCTTTATCTCTTCTTCTAGGAATTCAAGTTGTATTGAAAAAAAATCATCAGAAAAAGATCGAATTTTAGTACCATTTTTAGGATGGATGTTTGGGTAGTCTACCCACTTTTTATATAAATTCATAATGGGTTACTCTACGCTAATAAAATATTTTGCGAATTTTTTATAATTTTGTTTAGGAACCTTTTTTGAGTCCCTGACATAAATCTATTGGGACAAGGGCAAGATCAGAAATTTCTCGACATTGAATTGGAATGCGCTGTAATATATTCCAAGTTTTACGACAAATAACAGCGATACTTGCTGTTTCTCCCAGTAAAAAAGTGTGACGATTAGCACTTTCTCCTGCAAAAATTAATTCTTCACAAAAAGCAATTCCTCTTGTCCATCCATTAAGCTTGAGTCGGCGTATTATAATACCATCAGTTGGATCAATTTGTAAGATTTCACTTTTAGCGGAGTTACAGATTAACCAATTGCCGTCAATTAATCGGGGGTTGTGAGGACATGACATTCCTCGAATAACTTCCTCTCCTGTCGCAATATTAAATATTATTCCAGAGCAATCGTTCTTGTGAGTCCTCCACTCTTGATATTTTTGGAACTTTCCAAAAGCGGAAACAAACAAATCATCATTGTTTAGAAATAGCCCATTCAAGTGCCAAGAATCTTTTTCGCCTGGAGCAATCCACTTTTTAGTGATTTTACCACCTATTGAAACCCATAAAATTGTGTTCATAAAAGTTGAAGTGACTATGTAATTTTGCCCATCCCATATTATTTCATGAGCATCGGATAGATTCTCAATAAAATAGTGATCCTCAATTCCTTTACATGTATAAATCAGAATTTCCCCTACCGAATCAGTTTTACTGTATCCGCGCAATAGTCGAACAAAACGTTGTCCAGCGACTGTAATGCCAGACGTACTTAACGCATCTATCTTTTCAATCTCATATCCTCTATAGGAGAATAAACCACCACTCCCCTTTTCGTCTTTAGGACAAGAGATAACCAGCGCAAAATCTTTATTTTTAATCAACTTTATTCTCTCTTAAAACATAAACTTTAAAGGCTCTTCTGGGTTTGAGAGCATAAGCACAGTTAATAGTAGCCAGAAGCCTTTCTGAGAAACAATTATAGCCTTATCATACTACCTATTATTGTATCAAAACCATAGCATTTACCCCTCAAACCCAGAAGATCCGCTTTAAAAAACCTCATATTTTAAGAATAGCTGCGTAAATCATAGTTGGGGGTTGGGGGAAAGGTTAACTGTATTTTGGCTGTAAAGCTATAACTCCTTGGTAGAAAAGATTAGTAAGATTCTTGATTGTTTGATGGTCATTCTGACTTATGCAATCAGCAGTTTTTCCTAGTACATTCTTAATAAGGCTTATACTTTCTGAACATATAACAATGTCCTTATAATCTGAAATAACGTACCCTGTTTTAGAGTTATAAAAGCGTACTAGTGGACTCATCTTGAAGACCAAATTATTAAACTCAAATCTTGAGGAATCAAACTCTTTCTGTTGTTCTAATATATTAAATGTGGATTTCATGTCATTTTCAAAAGTTAACCCACTGTGGTTTTGATTTATATATTTTACACCATATTGACATTTGTTTACGGCATCGCCAGTGACTATATCATCAAAAATTTTTACTGCTAGATTATGATATTCTTCTAACTTATAAAATTCTATTAATTCCGACTCATAAACAACAATACCATGTTGAGGTGGTAGTAAATATCTATTGTTTCCAACTCCGTTTGTGTAAATTGGACATCCTGCTAACACTGACTCTAATGGATAAATACCAAATGATTCGGGGACGCGATTATAGCAGAGTCCAAAATGGCTTTCTTTCATAAGAAAAAGCAATTCAGAGTTTTTTAATAATGGAACAGGAATAAACCATTTCATTATCATTTCATGGTTAAGTGGAAAATTAGTTTTTGCTAAAGAAGCTATTTCAGGAATTATTGCTTGGCTAACAACAAGTTTGCAAGTTTTTGAAATTTCTTTTTTAGCAATCTGGTTAAGTGATCGCATAATATATAAGAGTGCGGTAGGTGATGGTTTATCTCGTTGTATAGAATGACCAATCAGACTTCCATCTCTCAAAGCATCAAAAACTGAAGAAGGCAAATTTTCTCCCTCACTGAGGTAGCCATCAGGATAATCAAGCATTGGAACTGGAAGGCGAATAAATGTTGTTGAAGCTGCCCCTTTTGCATCCAAAACTTTTGATTTTTTAAAATCAGGGAAAAGCATAAACGAACTAAGTAGTGACTCTAGATATTTAGAATTACAGCAGTATAAATCAATAGATGAATTTCCTAAAACAGTGCCAGGAAATCCTCGAAGACCATGAAAAAAAAGTATATTTCTATGATTTGCCATTTTTAAAGGCGTTTTAATTCCAAGTCCAAGATCATCATAAAATGTAATATCTGGTATTTCCGCAATTAGTACTTGATGTAGAAGTTGAAAATTACTTATCGGAATTAATCTTTCTCCATGGGAAATTTTATGTGTTCTTTCTTCGTGAAAGGAACATACCTTAAAATCTAAATTTTGTAGAGCGTTTTTAATATATAGATTGATAATACCACTTGACTTATGAAAGGGCTTGTTAGTATCAACTTTAAATATCATATGAATTGTTTTTTTCATAATTTTCAACTAAATACATGTTTAACTTTAGCCATATTCTTTCTGAGTACTCCCCTTCATTTATATTTAACAAAGACATATATTCCAGTATTTCATCTATCCATTTATTAGCGTTTTGACTTTTATAATTTGCAATAAAATTCAATTTATCTTCAATTTTTACAGGCAAGATTACAGGGATTAAATCTTTAAATATTTTATCAGTATAGTAATTTCTACAAGCGTAAGGTAAATCTTCATAAAATCCTATATTTATGCTTTTTAAATATTCATTTTTTGAGCAATTATTAACAATAGTATGATCAACATGATCGCCGATAGCTAGAGGAAATAGATGTAAAGCATATTTATTATTATTCACTATATGACTTATTTGACAATTAATAGTCTCTAAACAATACTTGTCAATAGAATCACTAAAATTATTTGGATAGGAATTAGTGCAATTTTTTCTTCTAGAATGTCCTCTTAAAACTGCCTCTAAGTTATCATAAACAATTAATTTGCCATTGATTAATTCTATATTTTTTTCTTCTTCTGCTCTTCTAATACATGAGGCATAATCTACTTTATTCTCACAAACATCTACATTATCAATGTTATTTGTTTTTCCAAATAAAATGATAACAGTTATTTTTTTATTCAAATTATTTGAGCAATATGCTAAATAACCACCTAGAGACAGAAAAGCGTCATCATAATGAGGAGAATAAACAATGATATGAGCAAAATCTGCCAGAATATCTTTCATGAAAATAGTTAAAAATAGTTAAAAGTCTTTATGGAGATATAAAGACCAAATTTAAAAAAACAACTTGAGAATTAAATCCACATATAATATTTATATCGCACCCGTATTATCCAAGATTTTTTTGTCTTTTAAAGATTCGATTATTTTAAATACACTTTCTTCTAAAGATTCTTGGTCAGTAAAACAGGTAATGTCAGGATTTAAAGGAGGTTCGTAAGGATCATCAATTCCTGTAAATTTTTCGATTTCTCCTTTTCTTGCTGCAATGTATAGTCCTTTTACATCACGCGATTCACATATTTCAAGAGGTGCATTAACATACACTTCAATAAAGTTGTTAGTCATTAATTTCAATTCATCACGAGCTAAACGATATGGACTAACCATAGCAACAATTACAATCACCCCATTTCTGCTTAATAAATTAGAAACATAACCAACTCGTTCAACATTAATATTTCTATCCTTTTTTGAAAACCCCAAACCTTTAGATAAACTTGTGCGAATAACATCACCATCAAGTATCTCAACATTTGCTCTCTTATCAGCAATTAACTCTTTTAATTTTTGAGCAATAGTTGTCTTACCAGCCCCACTTAAACCAGTTAGCCATATAACTGCCCCAGAGTTTTTTATCATAAATCTACGAATCCAAGTACGTGGTTATTATAAAAGCAATCCTAAACACGTAATGTAATCAATGATACAGCAGATGCGAGATGCTTGCTAGCAGGAGGTTTTAGCCGTCATAATTGGCGTGGTTGTAATGTTTTGTTAAGAAAAAGAGTAATGAGCATTAGCGATCGCTGCTTTAACCGCCGTAGGTGTAATCTGGTTATAGACAGCGCGTTTAGGATTACGCAGATGCAGTTGCTGTTGTAAATGCCAAGCAATCCCCTCACCCTCGCGATCGCCATCGGTAGCAAGTACCACTTCTG
>Ga0316610_1000211_pt1 | contig 15507 bp, 22 predicted proteins | sample MIS2017111B_MG_FD_207677 | JGI IMG/M metagenome (GOLD analysis project Ga0316610, IMG submission 207677) | Microbial mat bacterial communities from Middle Island sinkhole, Lake Huron, Michigan, United States - MIS.2017.111B | ecosystem: Environmental > Aquatic > Freshwater > Lake > Sediment... | reverse complement strand
GTAACGTTATTCTTTTCTTTTTATTATGAATAAACAAACTAAAATATTACTCCTATTGTTACAGTTACAACAACGCATTAACGGTTCACTCATTGAATGGCAACGCAACATAGTGAGAGGAACGCCATTGGATTCTATTGGCGTTGAGGTCATTGCGGGGATAGTTGAGGATTTAGGGCATAGTTGTTTAGAGGTAGCGAAAGCAATTAGAAGTAATGAGTGAGAGGCCAAACCAATGCGGCGGTGGTCGGCCTGAAAAGGCTTAGATGGGGTAATACCTGTGTAGGGGTTCGACTCCCTTGCCTCTCACTAAAAATGTCTCCGTAACTCAGTGGATTAGAGTAGCGACCTTCTAAGTCGTTTGTCACAGGTTCGAATCCTGTCGGGGATACCTGAGTTGGTATACTTTAAGGGTTGTAAAGTGAGTGAGAGGGGGCTATGGTGTAGGGGTACATTATCCCCCCCTTACTCAAAACCTATTTATGGTCATCATCATCAAATTAAAAAGCAGTCGTTCAAACTTTGGGTATGGGGTAGGGGTATTGTTTTGTTACGAGATAACCATAGACCCTAAAGCCACAGAACATCAACGACTTATGGCAATTGTGGACGCTGAGGACGAGTCGTTAGAGCGAAGTTTTTCAGTTGAGACTTTAGACATCCCAATGCCTGAGTTTGACAAAGAGGCACGTCGTAAATTTTTATTAAGTGAATTGGAGTTATTAGATGCCAACAATAATTAACAGTACAGGGAATGGTTTAACCGATAATTACGTTAGTCTCATTGAAAGGGCGTTTCCTAAGCAAGCCATTAGAGTGATAGATTGTTCCCCACCGCCGTCCCCTTATGACGTTGAATGGGCGTGGGGACAGGTGAGCGTTGATACTACAATGGTAATATTGATTGTAACATCAATGGATAACCCTGAAATTAACGTCCATAACACTTACCCATTGTTTGGGAAATCAGTATTAAGGATGGTAGAGATGGGTATTTTTTTCGTAGAGAATGGCCTTTATAACATCAAGATTGCTGAACGGACATTTTTTGATTTAATGGGATTGATGGGGATTCGGGGATTGGATAAAAGTGGAGTGATTAACGGGGAAGCCTTTAAGAGTTTTGAAGTGGCAAACTTTAGAGTTACTGAGTTATCGGCCATCCCCGCAGACCAACAAGGGCAATTTTTAGCCGATAATATCGGTATCATCACTAAACTCAAGATGGGCGGTGATTGTCGCTATGGGTGGCGTTTATGAGTATTTTAGAGCCGTTTATTGATGATATTGTGGCAACAGCGTCCGCCCCTGAGATGACAAAGCTATTCCTTAAAGCTAACCCTGTCCCGTTAGGGCGCAATGAGGCGGAACTTGTTGAGAGTATGCGCGATTTAGTGTGTTCTGTCTTGAATGAGGATTGTATAATCAATCTCTTTAGCGGAAATACGTGGCAAGTGGTAATTCAAGATGACGACGTTAAACCGTTCTTTGGGGACACTCTAAAACTGTTCAGAGGGAACGTTTATCGGTTCGTTGCCACACCTCACGAATTAGCGGACATTAAGAAAAAACTCCGTAATCGGGTTTATAGTAAATTACTTGAGTGAGATTTGACAAAACACGATAATTGACTATAATGGTATTATGCAATGGTAGCTCAGATGGTTAGAGCAAGCGACTTTTAATCGCTGTGTCGGTGGTTCGAGTCCACCTCATTGCACTAATGGCGGGTAGCTCAACAGGCAGAGCAAGTAACTGTTAATTACTAAGGTGCAGGTTCGACCCCTGCCCCGTCAGCTTTAATCGACCTTAGCTCAATTGGTAGAGCGTTTGACTTTGAATCAAAAGGTTGTGAGTTCGAGTCTCGCAGGTCGTGTAAACAAAAAAACGGAGTCTACAAGACTCCGTTTTTGTTTCAGATTAGTTGATACTCAAGAGATACAAACCCGTTGACCCCATTGGACTAAAGGTAACTTTACGCCCAAACCGTTTGACGGTAATCGTTTCCTTCTCATAAATTACTTGAGTGATATTATCAATCAACCATTGTGTCCCTCCGTCCCACTCAGGAATCCCCTGTTTAAGCAGTCCCACTAAATAAATTGAACTCAAGTTACGGGTAGTCTCGTCCCCATCAGGAAACGCCACTAAAAGAGACGCTGAGTTATCGCCAATCAACTCCAACGCCGCTAACCCACTTTTGCCCATATAGGCGTTATTGTCGGGCTTTGGAGTGAACACAAACCCCACCGCCTCAAAAGCCGCTTTGATTTTAGATTGCGGTAGTGGGGCTACAGTAGGTGTCTCTGTTGGAATAACCGTTGGTGTGTCAGTAAAGGACGCTGTGGGTGTGTCAGAGGGCAATGGGGTGACTGTAGGCGGTATAGGGGTATTGGTGGGCGGTACAGGTGTATTAGTAGGAACAACAGTGTTGGTCGAGGTTGGAGATGGGGTGTCAGTGAGTTGAGGGGTCGGGGTGTGAGTGGGTAAAACCGTAATTGTGGGTGTATTCGTGGGTGCGGCTTGTATACCGCAGCTTGTGAGTGAAACAATAAACAGAAACGTAATCAAATTTCGTAATTTAACGGTCATAAAATCTCCTTTTTTTTATTATAGGTCGGGAGTACCATTAGAGCAATAAATTATCTCAACGATATATTGACAGAATAAGATGATTGTGTTATAATTATTTTATGATAAGCGTTCATAGCTCAATGGTAGAGCAATCGGCTTTTAACCGATGGGTTGGTGGTTCGAATCCACCTGAGCGCACTGAGAATATTTTAACTTTGATGTAAGTCGGGCAGTTTAAGGTCGCCGTATGCGATGACTGAACTGCCTGCTTTTATAAGAGGGGTCGTTAAGTTAGGGCGGTACGGTTCGATTCCGTAATCCTTCAATGATTGGAAAAATCTAACAGTCCGTAAGTCGGGGCGGTAAGATTGCCAAATGCAATGACTGCCGCCCCGCAAACTATTGTAGGTGTAGAAATGACAAAACCCGAATCGGTAATTCGCTTAAACAAAATAATCAAACAAAATAATCACATCATCATCTTGCGAGATAACTATGTGGTAAAGTCTTTTGAGTTAAATGGTCAATGTATTTACGCCACCATTGTAGATGGCGATGTGAACGACGAACCTATCCGTCGTCTCAGCGAAGAAATTAAATGTTATGCTAAAACGGAGGTTACGTGGCAAAAAGTCAAAGGTTGTCTATAACAGAAATGTACGATTTGGTTTGTCGAGTAGCGAAACAACATCTCGTCGTTGGAGTTCAGTTTGCCGATGAACTCCAAACAGGTACGTTCTTCACCCCACCCCCCTCAAAACTCTCATTGAATGTCGTGACATTTGACTTCATACCACACAATCACCTTAAAAAAATCAAAATCCCCCTCAACACAATACACTCTATTTCATATCACGAATGTATTGTGTTTGAAACAAACTTAACGTTTCACTAAAACGGATATTCATTGTTGACAAAAAATGATTATTGTGGTATAATGGTATCATTATAGAAATTAAAGTTAGCCCCAAAGGACGGTGATAAATATGGTTTTTAATCCAAAGAGTGGTACGGTATGGGCATTAGGGGCAGCGATACCGTACCATACAGGTGAGCAACGATTTTACAATACCCCTCTCAAGAAACACAATGTTTTTATAATCGCCAAATACACGTTACTCAAGAATCTTAGCGAACAATTCCCCAAACACTTCACGGTGAGAATGATTGACTTATTTACGTTAGAAGTCATCACCCCCAATGAGAGTGTAACAATAACGTTGAAGTATTACGGTAAGATATTGGAGTTTGGAGTGAAGGGAACAATTCATCAAAGAGAACGTCGTTACAACGGTTTTGGGGCATTATTAGAGGACGTAAAAGAATGGTAATATTTTGTGCCGACTGTCATCAGGCTTTAGAGGGATTAACTGATGACGAAGCCGTTGAGTTACTGAGTAAACTTGAAGGTAATCCGAATAATATTTTAGACAAAAGGATTATCTCGTACACGAAAAATCGGGATTCATTTTTAAGAATCCACAAAAACCATAATGTTAGAATTATATCGGGGGCAGTAGTTTAGTGGTTAAAGCAGTCGTCTCATAAGCGACCTATCGTGGGTTCGAGTCCCACCTGTCCCACTATGATAAAACCAATTTTCACTCAAGAATACCTAACGTTTCAAGAATCCGTTAGACAAAATGTAGGATTAGTAACAGCCTGTTTATCATACAGCAACTACGCAGAGTATCATGAGTGTGAACAAATCATAATGGCTGTTCATAACTATCTCACAAGAAACGGGGATTCAATCAAAATGATTGACGGTTATGAGGTGATTATTGATGATGATGTCAGTGATGATTTTTTAGAAAGTTATGGGTTAATTAGAAAAAAATATGTTCTCAAGAATAAACCAACGACCACCACTCACTCAACTAGCCCATCGGTTCGTTAATAACCGTCATCGGTATTATTACAGCCACGCCAATATCCCTGACTTGCTTGTTGTTACAATGGACGTTTCAATTGACCATTGGGTAGGACGAGTGGCTGTTGTTAAATTCAATGATGATGAAAATTCAGAATTACTCTGCCACGACATCCCCACCGCCCCGCAACAATGGCGTAATATCAATGTTCGCAAAGTAACCTTAATGCCCGTTAAACAACCCTTAACAGGAACTATTCACGACCTTAATGCTTTATTGACAAATAAAGATAATTGATGTATAATAGGAGTTAATTATGAGAACAACATTATCGCCTTATTTAGTCACGGTTACAGGTCATTTCGTAAAAAATACTCAACTCACTCAAGAAATGGGGAAGTTGGCAGATGCGTTTTGTAATTGCGCTTTTTTATTACCATCAAGAAACGCTCTTGAAATAAAACATCACAAAGTTAATTGTCAGTATCGGTTATTAGTTGAGACGGTAACAAGATGAATACAGGCGATGAAGTTTGGGCGGTTCAGTTGAGTTTAACTCACGAGTGTTACGTGGTGATTTATCGGGGGATATTAACATTAGAGAATGTTCCCGATAAATTCTGTTTAGTTGATAACTGCCTTGTTCTCTTGAGTGATATTTATGCTACTCAAGAGGAAGCGACAGATGCCGCCGACAAAAAAGTTTTAGATTTACTAAAGTCTCTAATGAGTAAGTACAAAGCACTTGTCAGCGTCTACAGTGCTGATGAATGGCTCGTAGGGGCAAATAATCTGATTTATAAATACGGAGTGTAATAATGGATTCTAAGTTGATAGCTTACCAATTAGCTGATTGCAAGGTTGGCGATTATTTTATCCCCAACGGTCACTCGTTTGTAGCACGATTAAAAAAGAAACAGAAAGACGGTTATGGGATTGTTGTACTGAATTGCAATTTTAACTTTAAGAGTGAAACGTTAATACCCTTAACATCGTGGGTGGAGAAAGTGGTGGTGTTATGATATTTCAGTGTAAGAATTGTAAAAAGGAAGTGAGTTTCGATACTCAAGAGGAATTAAAGGGGTGGGCGTGGGTTAATTACGTATGGACGACAAGTTGGATTGGTATCTGTCCTGATTGTCCCACCAATGTAACAATCCCTGCGAACTTTGATGATATTCGGGAAGTCTTTGAACTCAACGGGTGGACGACAGATTTAACGTATGGGGGTGAGTACCGTAATCACGCAGGGTATCCTCTCGTGGGGTGTCATCAGGGATATAATTTATTCTTAGATGGCTCATATAGTGTCGTTAAATACGTCAGTCATCACGAGGCGTTTAATCCCTTTATTACTTCTCGTAGCGGGGGGGTTAATCCCATTATTGGGGTAACGGTAGAGTTCCCTTCACGATTTGGATTAACTCAAGAACAGGGTATTTCTCAACTGAGACAGAATGAGACGTTTATTAACTTGAGTAAAAAAGCCGCTTTATTCAAAGAGGCGTATGCTCATTATGGGCGTTTAGGGGTAACAGCGCAACAGTATTACAGCGATTACGGTAGCCCCGAAAGTGCCATCGAAGTAATCATCGATAATACAGCCGTCATTGTCCCGTTAGATAAAACGCCCACGTTAGGGGCATTGCAACGATTGGCGAATAAAGCGACTGAGTACGAATACCCTTTTAGTCCTAATCGAGTTTTGAACCAACCCCGTCGAAAAATTATTGAATGGGTGTAACATTAAAAACCTCACTGAGATAGTGAGGTTTTTTGATTCTCTGTCAGTATCGTTGTATAATCATCAAATCACAATGATATATTAAGTTACAGGAGAATTATGACAAGTAAAATTGATTTTATTACAACTCACGCTAACGATTATGTTAAGCGTGACCTAAACGAACAAGTGTACCTGTTTTACGCTAATGCACCAATGTATGATAGTGTAACAGAAACCTTAGCTACATTAGGGTTAATTAGTTTGACACTTGACGAGGCGGGGGTAGTGGGGTATGGGGTTACAGATGACGAGGCGTGGGGGATGGCCTATCATCGGTTCATTGAAGGAACGTTACCGACCCCATCTATGTGGCTAACGTTACTAAATGGTCATACCGTTGTAGAAAGCGTGAAATTTTCACGCAAAGTATTTGAGTTAGTGGCAGATAATGAAGTCAAACGACGCGCTTATAACATTGAAGGTTTATTAGATGACCTCTCCATCGTTTCAGTAGACGGCGAAAAAATAATGGGAGTCTTGAGTGAGCAAATTACCGCACTTCAACGAGAAATTAACGAAACCGAAGAAAACGGCCTCATTTGGGCGGTTGACATCGAAAACCGTGAAATGTGGCAAGCCTTCGCCACCGAAGTCAGTGAAGCTCAAAAAGCCCTCACTATCGCCCAAAGTAACTTGAAAGAATACGAAAGCTCAATTTTAACTAAAAGCCCCTTCGTAGAACAGCGAACTGCTTTAACCCAAAAACGTGACGCTCTAATGTTACAAGTTCGACAATTTCTACCCACCTAAAAAATAAAAAAGGCTACTCAACTGAGTAGCCTTTTTTATATCTGTTAAATGTATAAATTTTAAGGGTATTACTCCCCCATAAAGTCAGTGATTAAATTAGGTGTGGCGGTATCAAAACCCACCACATCTAACATTCCGCTATCGTTAGGGTCGGCAATGGTGAAGCCATTACTTGTCATTGCTACGACAATCAGTTTAGAATTTAACCCCATTTTGCGCCGATAATCTTGTAACGCTTGAGAGGGGTGGATATTCCCTGCATACGTTTCACTGTCAGTAAAGATGATGAACGTATCAATTTCTAACTTTTCTTTAAGGGCGAATAACATCGGTAATGAGCAATCAGTCCCATTAAACGGTAAATTTCTCACTTTGTCTATCACATCGTCTAAACGCTGTCGTGGGGTAATGTCGTAATACCCGATAGCACTACGAGTAAAGCCACCGTTACTACTCGTCATCACCTTATCGCCCCCCGTTGAAAATATGGTTACGCAGTGTTGTGGTTCAGTACGAGCAATCACCATCGCCATTGCCGCACTAGCGTCTCTCGCTGAGAGAGTGGAGTTACCGATATACGCATCAGCCATTGACCCACTGACATCTAACGCTAACATTACCCGTTTCCCTGTGGTGGTGACGTTACCAAAGGCTAAATAAAAGGCTTCGTCAAGGGCGTTCATTACGTTACTATTGACCGTCCATTCTAACGACCCTCTAAGCCCCTTCCCTGCCCCATATTGGCGCATTGCTATTAAAATACTCATTGGGTGAAGTCGTGATTTTTTGATTAACTCAGGGTTCGTCAATTGACTGACTATGAACGCCGCCGCTTTAGACATCGGTTTAATCAATTCAATCGCTGACATCTTACCTAAGTTACGAATAATGGCCGTCAAGCCCATTGTGGGCAACATTGATTCCCACACGATTTTTGAGTTGAGGAAGGTCGTTGGGATGGCCTCACGAGGCAATTGATACTCTTTAATGAGTGCGACAATTTCTTTCTCAGTCGTGGCAACTTTAGCCTTTTCAAACCCCACAATAGTCTTTGGAGTAACGTCGCTTTGTTCCCATTCGTCACGCTTTACAATCCACTTAAACATATTCTGAACAGCGTCACTCGTTGGTTGAACGTGACACAATCTCAAGATGTCCCGATGACTCCACTTATCTCGTGATTGATATTTCACCACCTGATAGGCTAAATCACTCACTGACTTATCGGTGTACCATTTAGAAAAGGCCGTTCTCATTGACCGATTCCATTTACCGCCCCCCACGCCCTTAAAGGCCGTGATATACTCCACGAAATGAAATAGATGTGTTCCAATTCGTGCTACTTGCCCCACCGCCCCCAAAGCCGCTTTACGGGTTGGTTCATCTCCCATTTTGGCGCACATCGCCAAAACAAAGAGTGCAGGGTCATTCTTCGGCGCACGTCCTGCCTCACTAATCTCTACGAGCCGATTGACCACCCGTACCCCATCACTCAAGATACACCGCACTACCGCCTCAGCGTTACTCACCGTCAATTCACGTTCACCGACATAATACGTGCCGCCCTCAGTTCCTAAGATTAAAAAGCGGTCAAGGCGTTTCCAATCGTCTACCGCCCACACGAATCCCCCTGCGTTATTTGGCACTTGTGCCGTATTAGGAATTTTTTGCGTTTGGGGAGTAACTTGAGTTTGATAATGTCTTGCGTAATTCATTGCCATAATATTTCTCCTAAGATGATAAATAAAAAAAAGGAAACAATTAAAAGATTGTTTCCTTGTGCTAACAATGTTTTAATTGGATAAATTGACTATAACGGAGACTTTTAACGCCCTAAGTGAGCGTAGGATAACCCGTCATATTCGACCCAAAATTATTTTGTTTTTGTCAGATAAGGGAATGGTTTAGGAGTTTATTTCAATAATCAGTTGATAACCCTATACCTTCGACCCGACTTAAGTTAGATAAAAAACAAGAATGGAGTTTTTTTCAAAAGTTTGGTTTGATTTGATAATCCACTCAACTCGACCCAACTATGTATACCATTATATCTCAGTTGTCTTTGTTTGTCAAATTTGCAGTGGAGAGATTCGAACTCTCGCGTCGTCATTTTCGAGATGATAATCCTATTCTAGCGACCCTTAAAAGGGTAAGTGAGTGAGTAGGAATTTTACTTGCTGCCAAACACTGCAAATCTGACTAATAGGACGGCGGGACTCGAACCCACACAATTATAATTTGATAGCCCTTTCCAATCGACCCGATTACTCAGATAAAAGGCGGTCAAAACCCACTCTGCCGATTAAGTTACGTCTTAAGTTGGGGTGGTAGGAATCGAACCTACTACCAAAAGTTCCCGTTGATAACCCAAATCTACGACCCTTACAGGTAAATGGCGAATTGGGAAATATTATACTCTCGCTCTACCAATGAGCTACACCCCATTAACTACATTATACCAAACAATAGATTTTTTGTCAAATTTTATACATTGACCTCAAATATTCTTTCACTGAAATAACGCCTAAAGATTCGCCTTCCAAAAAATCTAGCACTCGCACCAAATCAATCCACGCGTTATAATTTCCGATAGCTGTCACGAGTTGAATAATTTTAGTTTTATGATTTGTTCCTTTTATCTGATTTTTTATATCTATTGGTCGAATCTCATTTATGAGGTCATCTAAATTGTTTGCGATAATCAAACAATTCATCAATAAACTAACAAACGTGTCAGCATTAAAACTATCATTACGGACAGCATATAAACCCGATTTACTACGAGACGTATTATCTTGAATAACTCCCCGTCGAATTAACTCCAATAAATCCTCAGTTGATATATTACCTTTTCCTACGGATATTAGCGTTAAAGATTCTAACGCTTTAACGGTTAAATTTTGAGATTGAATAATTTCTTCGATTTTTTGAGGATATGTACCGTTCTCTAAATAAACAAGAACTCTTGTTAATTTCACAATGAGTTCTGTTATAACGGCATTATGTTCTTCGGCTAAATGATTTGTTATTTTTCGTTCAGTGACTAACGCCTCATCAGCTTGCGCTCGTAGAATATTTGAGCGAGTTAATTCATCTTGTTTTTTTAAGGCTAATTCTCTTAACTCTAAATCTCGCTTGCTGTTGGCGACCATTTCAGCTAAGAGTTTCTGTTGTTCTAAGATATAATCGTCTAATTCAGTATTCATTTTAACGTTGTTTTTACCATAACTTCGTATGTTTCAACAATATCACGATATTGTCCTTGCTCTATGAGTAATTTTTTATTTGTTTCAGCGAGTAATAATTTCGCTTGTTTTAATTCTAACTCTTGTTGAGACTTTATGGTAATATCCACTCCGTTTAATTGAAGGCCGATAAATTCCGATTCTCGCCATATAATCGTTATATCCCACAAAAATGTTTTCGTAATACCTGTTCTTGTGATAACTTCACATTCCCATCGTTCCTCTTTCTGAGTAGCGAAATATGACCATCGGCTAAATTGTTTAATGGCGAAGGGTCTGTCGGCAATCCCAATAATATCACTCCATTTCATCCCCAAACATTCTTGTGGTTCATACCCCAAATGTTTTCGACAAGTAGCGTTAGTGTAAATAATACTCATATCAGGGGCTATCTGCAATATGAGATTGGAACTACTCTCAACAAGGTCGCTATAGTGATTTTGCGTAACCCTTAATCTATCAATCGTATGTTTAAGGGTTGTAATATCATTAGCTATAGTGATAACACCGACAATACCGTTACGAAACACACTACGGCTCATATTATAATAGTGTGTTTCGCCTGAGCGTGGATTTATTAACGATAACTCTCCACCGTGTTCTGTTCTGTTTTTTTGTAAAATGGAATCGGTATCGGCTTGTATTTTCAATAACGTTTTGGTATCTGATATAAATTTCGTCAGCGATTGACCAATCATATCCTCAACTGACAAATTAAACATTTCAGCGAAAGATACATTAACCAACAGAATATTTAATCTATCATCAGTCAAGAATATCAACGAGGGTACGGTATCTATTATGAGCCTGATTTTATCCTGTTGTTTTTGTAATTGATTGTTCAACAATAACATCACTCGATAACGTTGTAGTAAATACACCATTATGAGTACAATTACCATCAATATCAAAGATAAATCTAACACCATAGATTACGTTATATCCACATTAAAAACAAAGGTTAATGTTCCTGTGAATGATTGTCCTGTATAGTTAATCACGCTAAACTTGAGATATGCCCCTGACGTATTGGGGCGATTACGCATCATCAGCCGACTTGAGAGGGCATTGATGGACGTAGTTCCTAATTTCACAGAGGCTTTTCCTGCCAATGAGCCATATTCCGCCTCAACTAAATCGTTATAGGTTGTGCCACCATCAACACTCAAATGGATGTGGACATCAAAGGTCGGACTACCCACTAAATTTGCCCCCATTGTCCCCACTAGCAGCAAATCAGCCCACTGAGCGTTCTTTGGGTCTATCGCTGCCGTGAGATAAACCCCGTTATTTGGTATTGCAACACCTGTAAACTGTACCGTTCTTATCATCAGCTAATCAACCTCCATACTGCCGCCCCAACGGTAGCGTCAGCGCACATATAACATAATTTAGTAGTAATGGTAATACCCACTGAACCAACAGAATACCCTTTTGAGCTATCATCACTCACCGACGGGGCAGAACTAAATCTGAAATTGTTTTTAACCCGCCCATCTTGTTTTGATTTTTCGTGAGACTTTTCTAAAGCGATAACTCGTAAAAATAAAGATTCAATCGCGGTCATTGGACAATCCTTGTGATAGTTTTGAGCGATTCTTTGCCATTTTCGATAGTCATTGTATACCCATCAATGTAACAATCAAAGGGTTGTTTATCAAAATTAACGACAACGACTTTATCGCCCCAAAAATAATGTTTATCGAATTTAGTGCCAACGTCCAATAAATCGGCAGTGAAGGTGAATTTAGCCTTACCTGTCTCAAGTGCGGCTTTGGCTTCATCTTGTAATTGGTCAGGGGTGTCGGCGTTGGAGTTGATAGTACGTTCTCGTCGTCCAAACATACTAGCGGCTATTTCAGTTGAGTTAGTGAGTTCGTACGTTGCTCTGTTGACCCCTTCACCTTTCCCTAATGCCGCCACCGCCGTAATTTCATCAATATAATCAATCCCTTCAACCACGTTATTAATGTTACCCATCTCAGTTGAGAATATGACAGGGGTACTGCTCGTTAATCCCCTATCCGTCCCCCGTTGATGTTGAAATATTTCAAAACTAAATAAACGGGTATTGTAATTATAGGTTATATCATAGAATAAGGGGATTCCGTTAGCGGTAGCAGTGGCACAAATTTCCTCAAAAGTTCCTTCGAGTTCTTTCCACGCACAAGATTTATTAATGACAGTTCCTATCGGTGAAGGACTACCGATGGTGATGTAACTTGAGAGATTGCGACCTGAAATAGCACTACTCCCCATATTTTCCCGAATGATGTCGGTGAGTAAGACGTTAGGGGCGATATTGGTTTTTTTCGTTTGGGTGGTATCAGCCGCATATAATATTTCACGTCCTTTAATGAGATAGTTAGGTGAGGCGGCAGTTAATTCCATACTCATTACACCATCATTAAAAGTCCTTTGCCACGCACGAGTAAACCAACAACAATCTCCCGCTAAAAACGGTGTTCCCCCATCCACACTCTTGAGTATCAATAATCTCAAATCTTTCTGTAACAATCCCCAAAATGATAAATCATTAGTGTTAATTTTACAAAAAGAAACCTGATTTAATTTACGTCCGTATTCAAGGCGAGTAAAGTGAGTGAGATTTTTAAGACGATAGCCTTGTTGGTCGCATAACCATAATTCGTAGTTATTCACTGAGAAACCCCGTCAATACTCCAATGATAATTACGCCATTTGATTACGGCGGTAATTGTACCGTCGGCAATCACTCTAATACTATTCGCTCCAGGCTTAAGGCGCATACTTGACGGTGCTGAATCAAATGATATTTTACCAATAATGTCAGTCAACGTAATCCCATAATTCAATCGGGTAAATGACATATTCGATGGGTCTAAATCCAACGTTACCACATCACCCGCCGCTAAACTCAAATCACTAAACCCAATATACGCATCAGTTGTCGTATTTCTAAATGAACTCACCGAACCAACCCCACTTAATATCAACTGAGGAATCCCTTTCGCCGTCCCATTGTACTGTATTATATCTCCAAAGAAAGTTACGTGAGCTACACTCTCATAACCCAATGTCGTTACATTATCCTCAACATTGATACAACTAATTACACTATCATTACTCTCATAATCATCTAAATGTTCTACCCATTTTGACCCGTTAAATTTAATTACAGGTATGGTTAAGGTAACACCGCTAAACAATAAAAAATCACCTGTAACATAGATTTCTGAGGGGGATTTAACGAGAATTGCTTTGATTGAATGAGTGGTGGTGTTAATACCTGTTCCGAAATTGACCCAAATGTTATTTATTAGACGAGCGATACCGCCACAGGCGACTTCACTACCCGCTTGCTCAAAATCTCCAATGATATAAAGGGTACTCCCATCGGTAGCGAGTTGAGATACTTCCCCGTTCGTACCACCGTCAACCGATACCCACGCCGACCCATTCCATCGTTTAACGTTCTCAGTAAACGAACCACCCGCGTAAAGTGACCCCATAAATGATAATGTGTTTACATTTGTTAATCCGCTCAAATAAACACTTTGGGCTGTACTGAGATTGATTTGTACCACCCCAAAAACCCCGCCGATATACCCATAATCACCGCTTGTAACAATTGTTTTTATAGGATTATCGTAACGTAATGAATACCATCGGAGATTGTGATAATTGGCAAAATACGAACTCATTACGCCGTTAATGAGTTGAGTAAATTCACCGCCGATTAGAATTTGGCCGTTATTGTTATAAAGTGAGCGCACTGTACCATTGACGGCGGTAACATTACCTATCGGGTAAAGCTGCCCCGCAGTCAATCTTAAAGCGTAATTACCCGATAGGTTGGTAAAATCCCCCCCAAAATAAACGTCACTCCCGTTGGTGGTAATGGTATACACTCCCCCGTTGGTGGTAACAAGCGGGGTATATGCCCCATCCCACTTGAGTAAACCCGTAGCGTGTCCAATATAAAGCGTTGTATCATCACTGTAACAACATAACGGTGTTAATGCACCATAAGATATTTCCCCACCTGCTCCTAACAGGATTGCCACTTTTTCCTGAACCGTAACATTATCGGGGGTGGTATCCCACGAACCCACATCGTCCCACGTATTAATTTCACTGACATAATCCATATCGTTGCGATAAACTGAGAAATAATTAAATGTTCCCGTTGGAGAGACGGCAAAAACGTAACCTGTTCTGCCTGTTAAACCTGTTACGGGGGCAGAACAAGAAATAGCTAAATCCCACCCTGATGATTTACTCACACAAATGTAAGGGGTTGGGGTAGTAAAATCACCCCCAATATAAACGTTATTTGACTCTACCCAAATGCAGCGAGCCGTATTATTCAAGGAACTTGCCGCCCCGACTAGATTAAAGGCACTCCCGTTAAACATGGTTACATAATCCGCACCCGTTACTCCACCCGCCCCCGTAAATCCCCCTGAAATGTAAATATCAGTTCCGTTGGCGAATAATCCATACACCGTCCCATTAACGCCGCCCCCCACATCACTCCACGCTAACCCATCCCAACGGGCAATGTTACTCACCGTTAAACCGCTTACTTGAGTGAACGACCCCCCAATATAAACGTTACCACCAATATCAACACAAGTGGCGTAAACAGCCCCATTGGGTTGTGAAATCGGTAAATAACCCCATATCTGACTACCCTCACTTAACACCTCAACTATCTTACTATTTCCAACAGCATAAACCGTATTATTATTATCTTTAACGGCCTGTAATACAGCATCACGAGGTTTATCTCCGATATTAGACCACGTTCCGTTATATTTACGCCCGTAATTAGTGAATGAGCCGAAAGAGTAAGTATAACCCCCTAAATCAAAAATGGTTTTAGGGACATTATCTAACCCCCCATCCATCAATGATTTATCTTGAGAAATATAATTCACCGTCTGCGGAACACTCGAACTAATCTGCTGACTATATAGTAATGTCTCGTACCACAATGGTTTTACAGCAAGAAATGTTAAACCCACTTTCTCAGTATAACCTAATCTTTCACCTAAATTAAGCCCTGAAACATAACGGCAATCAATGTAAACTGCTTTATCGTAACCTGAGTAAATGACTTGAATATCAGCGTCATCATTAACGCTCATAAAGTTTATAAGTTTTTGTCGTAATAGATGGATACCTTTAAGTCCTGCCCCGCCAAAGAGTTCGCAGATTAGAGTGAATTGGCGAGGGGCAAACATTCGTCGTTGAAATACACCACCATCAATGAGGGCGTAACGTGCCGTGATAT
>Ga0316610_1000209_pt1 | contig 15752 bp, 16 predicted proteins | sample MIS2017111B_MG_FD_207677 | JGI IMG/M metagenome (GOLD analysis project Ga0316610, IMG submission 207677) | Microbial mat bacterial communities from Middle Island sinkhole, Lake Huron, Michigan, United States - MIS.2017.111B | ecosystem: Environmental > Aquatic > Freshwater > Lake > Sediment... | reverse complement strand
TGTCCCAGCTGGGTCAACCTGATTTCCTACCCACATTACTGCGTAACCACCATAAATTCCAACACCTAAAGCGTTCCATGTTTGAGTACTCCAATCAGCACCGTTTCCATTTCCATCACGCCAATTTCGATTCAACATTAAGGCGTTATGTCCGGGACTTTGTGGCCAACCAGGCATACCTGCAATTTTCCCCATTGCATAATCTGCACTGTTTGCGGCTTGTGTTCCATCAGGATAACCCACCCAATGAGAATTTTCCCAGGTGTCTGCACTGTAAAGACCTTTTGTAATTTGTCTTCCTTTTGCTGCCATCTCCCAATGTGGTGGGTTGTAATCGGTATAGCAAACAGGGTTCCAAGAAAATCCAGCAGGGAAGTTTCCTGACCAGGTGTGGATATTACATGGGTTTGTCCATGGGTTTCCTCCATACAAAGAAAGGTCTCGAGCGTGAAGCTGAGCTACTTTTGTAAGTGATTTTGATAAAGGAATTGAGGCTAAACCATTCTGATTTCTATATTGGTTAATGTAGCCGTATAGCTTAAGTTCTTCAGCAGAAACCGAATCGCCAAATGTATTTTGTACAGCAGCGGTTGGTTGGAGCGATTGAGCATCAACTTTTACTGCGGAATCAGGGGCGTTTGCTAAAACAGTATTTGAAAAACCTGTAGTAACATTGTTACTTGCGGTTTGTACAGTAACAACGCCAATACTAGAACCAACAAGAATTGCTGATGAAGCTAGAATGAAAATTGACTGTACTACACGGGAAATGTTTTTTACAGCGGACATAAATAAAATTGTTACAATTTATAAAGCACAGCCGTCATGAAACGCTTTCAATAGTTTGTCAAGTAATTTCCAATCCGAATATATCTGCTATTGTTTTGTGAATTTCTTGCCGAAGATATTTTGGCACATATCCTAATTCACGTGTTAGTTTTTCAGCAGGTAGTGTAACGATTAAACCTAAGTGTAGAATCGATTTTTCTTTTAATCCTAAAAAATCTAAATGTTCAGTTAACAAAATATCAGTTGGCAACAAGTCGGTATTTATATTAGATTGAATAGGGGCTAGCATCAACATATTCTCTTTCCCAGCTGGATCGGTAAGAGCAACCATAGGGCGAACTTGAGTTGTTTCTAGTGCATCAAATGGGTAAGATACAAGGTATACACGATATTGAGTTTTTTGAGTCATATAATTTATACTATTTACTATTTTACTGGTTCTCCATCATCTATTGAATACGTATTTTCTCCTTCATTTTCTAACCATTTATAACTATCTGAATGAATTAAAAGTGTATTTTTTTGTGCAACTGATGCATCAGCATTCAATCGATCACCTTGTTCAAGTCGCCACTGTTGATACCCTTTTGAAATAAGAAAATTGATAGTATCATTTACGGTAAAAAGAGGCAAATCAAGTTGAATTTCAGCAATAGTTGCTTGAAGTTTCTGGTTTAAACTAATACGTGTGTATTGAGGCCAGCTCTTTTTCGCATTTTTTTGAGGAGATTTCAGTGTAGTCATTGTGTTGTATTATGTCTTTTTAGTAAAAATTATGTGATATTATGTCAAGAGAAAAAGTGTTGACAATTGGAAATCAATAACATTCTATCTGCCCAATGAATACAGAAAATGCCCAGAATGCAGAAGCAATTAGCCTGTTGTTACAATCCTTTTTTGAGCACAAACACGAAACGAGTGTTCTTGATATTTGCTGTGGTGTGTTTCATCCAGATGGCATAAATTATGACAAAAAAGGTGAAATATATCAGCCAGTTGTAGCTCAATATCTCGGAGAAAGGGGTTTTTCGGTAACAGGAATTGATACAAGAGAAAATGTGTCGAACATCCCACTCCATTATAATCACCTCAACACTATCGATATAGTACAACCAAACTGGCAGCTTGCATTAGAAAAAAATTGGAATGCCGTTCTTTTTCTTCGTTCGTGGGATACACCAGAAATACTGCTGCACTATCAACATGTATTTAGTATCACAGATTTGAACCCATTGTGTTTTCGTATCGCCCAGCTATATATTCCAGTTTTTGCCGATTTATTGAAAACAGGGGGAATTTTTTTCACCACGGAAATCATCAATGAACTTCTTTGTAAAAATCAGAATGAAGTGAAAGAGTACGAGTTAAACATCAACAATCTTTTTATAGAAAATAATCTTTATTTACTCGGTCATAACAATGGGCTTTATTGGTATCAAAAAAAGCTAAAGAATTGAACCTTATAAAAGAAAGATCCTGAAATAAATTCAGGATGACAATAGGAAATTTTAGGATGATAATTACTCAATCAATTCAAATTACCCACGTAAGGTTCCGCTCCAAATAAGCCAAGCGAGGGTGGTTTTTGCACCTAAACTTAAGAAAATATATACTTTTTCTCCGAACAAATAATTTTTCCAACCGCCAACTTTTTTGTATTGCAAAAACATATTGATAGCAAATAAGTTGAAGAATACAAATAAAATAGGGAATGTCCAGTATACAAAATCAGGTACTCTGCTTCCTGCTCTATCAAGTGCGGTAAAGAAGTAAACTCCCATTACAATCCACGGTAAAATCCCTGCAAAAGTACCATAAATAAATGATGTCCAGTCGGTTTTGTATTCACTAGTATTTAATTCTTTTAATGCAGAGTTATGTTTTTCCATAACAGCTCCAAATAAATTCATACAAGCGTTAATTGAGAATAACAAAATTAAAATAAATCCGTCTGAAATTCCACATAATGCTGAAATAACAACAATCATAACTGAACTAGAAAGAGCGTATTCCCACCAGCGAATAAGATTCATTTCTTTTGCTAAATTGGCTAAATACCACTGGCGAATACCAGGTAAAATAGTTACAAAATGAGCAATTGCTGAGAACAGTAAAAAGGTAGAAATAACATATCCCAAATTGATGCTCACAAATTTTTCAGGAACAAGGGGAATAGGAAAACCTCTTCCTGATGGTGAAGGGAGGCTTAAAAAAGTTTGATACGTAACTTCTTTTGAAAGGAAAAACATGAAGACTGCTTGAACAAAATGAAGCAATCCCATAACGAGATTCCAGCGAAAAAGTGAAGTTGACTGCTGTGGTGAGAGTGAAGACATAATAAATGAAATAAATAATTAAATTGGTATTAAAAATAAAAATACTGCCAATTCAACGGCGTTTATAGGCTAAATTCTTTTTTTGTTGTGGTCAATACGTTTATCATTACATACGTCTAAACAATTGGATATGCAAAGAATAATTTTTTTTAAGATACATAAATTCTAACATTTAGTTGACAAGGAAACTGTTTTCTTACATACTATATGTATGAATAGTAATGATCCACTTCTTGTTACGCATCAATTACACTCGGTAGTTTCTATTTTAGATAAAATGGCTGATGAAATACTTAAAAATCAGTTTCATTTTAGTTACCCTGAGTTTATTATTTTGTTAGCAATTTCTTGTAATCCAAACACCTCGCAATCAATTCTCACCAGTTGGACTGGTTATACAAAAGGCTTAATCAGTAAAAAAGTAGAATTATTTCGACAAAAAAACCTGGCAACAGTTAAAGCCTCACAACAAGATCGAAGACAAACCTTTGTTTCTTTAACTAAAAAAGGTGAGAATCTTCTATCTAAAATAAATAGGGTTTTGGAGGATCGTTTTGAGACTATATTTTTACCAAATGAAAAAGCTGAATTATCGCAATTAAATGAAACGTTAGGTAAAATTCTGACTAGAATTAGTAATTAAATTATTATGCCAAGCAACTATTTCACTTCGCAAACTCAACAAACCGAGCTCACAAAACTAGAAGTTGACGGGCAAATTCCAACATGGTTAAACGGGAAGTTAATTCGCAACGGACCAGCTCTGTTTGAATTAGGAAATCTTACATTTAAACACTGGTTTGATGGATATGGAATGCTTCATGGGTTTAATATTGAAAATGGTGAGGTATTTTATCATTCCAAATTTATTAAATCTCAAGAATATTTAGAAAATCAAAAAGATGAAAATGCTTCAGTTTTGAGCTGGGGAACGCCAATAGATCCTTGTAAATCTATTTTTGGTAGATTTTTTTCAAAGTTTACGACAATGGCAACAAATACCAATGTAAACATTATTAAAATTGGTGAAAAATATTTTACCACAAGTGATATTTTAACGATAAATGAAACTGATATACATTCACTTGATACTTTAGGCTCAAAAGCTCCAGAAAAAAATGGAGTGATGGCAGCTCACCCATCTTTTAATAGGGATGGAAGTGTTTGGAATGTAATCAGTCCGTTTAGCCCTAAACCTGTTCACAAAGTTATATCATTTACCGATGAAGGTGAAGCAAATATTGAAGGCAAGTTTGAGTCAGATAGGGTTTATTACATTCACAGTTTTGGAAACACTGAAAAATACTTTATTTCTATAGAACAGCCTTTATACCTATCTTTCATCGATTTAATCACTTCAAAACTCAGAAAAAAATCTTATTATCAGTGTTATCATTGGGACAGCAAAGCTACGAATGTTTTACATATTTTTGATAGAAATTCTAAAAGTTTCATTCACATAAATACGCAGGAAAAATTCTTCTTTTTCCATACCGTGAATTCTTTTGAAGAGGACGGAAAACTGATAATAGACTTTTGTGGCTACAAAGATAACAAAATTATAGATGATTTTTACCTTGAAAACCTCCAGAATAAAGGAGTTTCAGAAGAAAATAAGCCTGAATTTATGAGACTTGTAGTCGATCTTTCAACCAAAGAAACGACACTTAAAAAATACGATTTTAATGTTGAGCTACCATCCATAAATCACAAATTTGGCGGTATAAATTACAATTATTTGTATGGAATTCATTCCACAAATGAGAGTAAAGAACTTTCAAACGCAATTATAAAGTACGATTTTAAAGAGAATGCTGAAACAATTTGGAAAGAAGAAAATTTACTACCAGGCGAACCCATTTTTGTAGCAACTCCAGATCCAAAATCAGAAGACGATGGAATATTATTAGTTGTGTGTTTTGATACAATTAAACAGGATTCATGTTTGGTGGTATTATCAGCCAAAAATATGAAAGAAACTGCTCGTAGCTATACACCAAATGTTATTCCAGCTTCACTTCACGGTTCGTTTTATAAATCTTAAATTAAAAAAATTATATATGTCTATTTACAACTACACCATCAATTCACTTCAAGGAAAAGAAATTAATTTTGCAGACTTTAAAAACAAAGTAATTTTGATTGTAAACACAGCTAGCAAATGTGGGCTTACTCCGCAATATGAAGGTCTTCAAAAACTGCATGAAACTTACAAAGATCAAGGTTTGGTAATCGTCGGTTTCCCTTGTAACCAGTTTGGTAATCAAGAGCCTGGAGATGCTACCGAAATCTCTGAACACTGCCTTATAAACTATGGAGTATCTTTTTTAATTACTGAAAAAATTGAAGTAAATGGTGAAAATACTCATCCACTTTTTAAGTTTTTAAAAGAGTCCTTGCCTGGACTTTTAGGCACAGAAGATATTAAATGGAATTTTACCAAATTTTTGATTGATAAAAATGGAGTGCCAGTAAAAAGATTTGCTCCACAAACAGAACCTATTGAGATGGAAGGGAAGATTTTGGAACTTTTGAAGTAGACAACTTTATTATTTGACAAGTAACTGCAAATAATCTTTTTTTATAAAATGCAACTGAGTTGCAAAAAAGTATTTATGTTTTTTACTCAAAAATCTAACACACATGTTCTATGAAAAAGCAAAAAATATTACCAGTAACTGTAATTTCTGGATTTTTAGGCAGTGGTAAAACTACACTTCTTAAACATATTTTAGAAAATCGTGAAGGGTTAAAAGTTGCGGTAATCGTCAACGACATAAATGAAATAAACATTGACGCTGAACTGATTAAAAAAAGTGGAGTCAATTTATCGCAAACTGAAGAAAAAATGGTAGAAATGAGTAATGGTTGTATTTGCTGTACTCTTCGTGAGGATTTACTGATTGAAATAGAAAAACTAGCCAAAACTAATAAATACGACTATTTGGTGATTGAAAGTAGTGGAATTAGCGAACCACTTCCCGTAGCACAGACTTTTACTTTTGAAGACGAATCTGGGCAAAGCTTAGATGAATTTGCCAAGCTTGATACCATGGTAACTGTGGTTGATGCCTCTTGTTTTTTGCAAACTTATACTGAAGGGAAAAATCTAAAAGATGTAGGGCAGGAATTAAGTGAGTTAGACAACAGAAATCTATCTGATTTACTGACTGAACAGGTTGAATTTGCCAATGTAATTTTGGTAAACAAAACAGATTTAGTAGCAGAAAAAACTAAAAAAACCATTATTGAGTTACTTCAAAAACTGAATGTGGAGGCTCATATTATTTCAACCACACATTCTAACGTTGATGTAAAAGAGGTGCTTAATACGGGGTTATTTGATTTAGGCAAGGCAATGAGCAGTGCAGGGTGGATAAGAGAGCTTCATGGAGGTGAACATATTCCAGAAACCGAAGAATATGGTATTAGTAGTTTTGTGTACAAAGCGAGGAAACCCTTTGATCCAGTTAAACTTCATCACTTTTTTAAAAATAGTGTGAAATTACCTGGTGTAATCAGGGCAAAAGGCTTTTATTGGCTAGCAAGTGATCCGCATTATCTTTATGAATATTCTCAGGCTGGAGTTAATGTTAGTTTTGGTAAAAACATGGGAACATGGTGGGTAGTAGCACCGCAGGAGTATTGGCCAACTGATCAAGCAACTATAGATACTATTGAGGAACTATTTGAAGGAGCATATGGCGACAGGCGACAGGAAATTGTGTTCATTGGAGTAGATATGGATAAAGATCAGATTTGTAAAAACCTAGACTCTTGTTTGGTTTCAGATATCGATTTTGAAAAAGGACAGGATTTTTGGGATACATTAGAAAATCCATTTTTCCCAGATTTGTCAGATCAGTTCGAAAGTGGATGATAAAAATTATGTATTAAAAATGTTATCTAATTATTATTTTTTAAAAAAAATGAACAACAATTATATGCCTCAAAATTATCTCAAAACTATACTTATTTCTGTTATCTCAGTTCTTATAATAGCCGCTGGTTTGGTAGCTTTTTTTTCCAGAAATCAAAATCAAAATCAAGAAAATACCCCAACAACACAACCAAAAATAAATGTTGTTGTTTCAGGCAATTTTTGGGGTGATATTGCCACTCAAATTGGAGGTGATAAGGTAACTGTTACCTCAATTATTTCAGATCCTGGTACTGATCCTCATTTGTTTGAACCCAGTGCAGCTAACGCTTTGGACATTTCAAAAGCTGATATTATCATAAAAAATGGTTTAGGGTACGATGAATTTATAGACAAGGTATTACTATCGTCACCAAATTCTAACCGTACCGTAATAAGTGTTGAGCAAATTATGAACATTCAAGGTGAAGATGTAAATCCCCACCTTTGGTATAATATTCCCAAAATAAACTTGGTAGCTGAGGCAATTAAAAAAGAATTTTCACAAAAAAGCCCTGCAAACGAAGCTACATTTGCCAAAAATCTTACAACATTTAATAATTCTTTGCAGCCAATTATTGACGTGATCAACAACATTAAAACTAAGTATGCAAACACTCCAGTAGCTTACACTGAAAGAGTGTCAGGTTATTTATTATCTGATGCTGGGCTTAATGTGCAAACACCTGAGGGTTTTTCAAGTGCTGTTGAAGAAGGGAATGATCCAAGTCCATCTGATATTATTGCTTTTAAATCTCTTATTGAAGGCAAAAAAATAAAAGTACTTTTGTATAATGCTCAGGCAGAAAACGGGGTAACACAAGACATTCGCAATTTAGCAACACAATACAACATTCCTGTAATTGCTATAACCGAAACACTACCAACAACCCAAGCTAACTATCAATCGTGGCAACTTAATCAAGTTACATCACTGTTAAATGCTTTAGCAAATTAAATCATTATGGATAAACCTAGTATTAAATTAGAACACGCTACACTCAGTTTTGGGAGTAGAGTTTTATGGGAAGATATGAATTTATCTATTCATTCAGGTGAATTTATTGCTATTCTTGGTCCAAACGGAAGTGGAAAAAGTAGTTTTCTTAAAGTTTTGCTAGGTTTGAATGAATTATCAGAAGGATCGGCTTTTGTTTACGATCAAGAATCAAAAAAAGGAAATCCCTATATTGGCTACATACCTCAACAAAGAAATTTTGATGAAAATATTCCAATACGAGGGCGAGACTTAATTCAACTAGGGCTTGATGGACATAAATGGGGGTTTGGAAATACAAATGTAAAAGATAAAAATAAAATTGATAGTATTATTGAAAAAGTTGAAGCGCAAAGCTATGCAAATAAACCAATAGGGAAGTTATCGGGAGGTGAACAACAACGTTTAAGAATTGCTCAAGCACTTGTAAGTGATCCAAAAATTCTGTTGTGTGACGAGCCGTTGTTATCGCTAGATTTAAAAAATCAGGAATCTATTTGTAATCTTATCAATAATTACAGAAAAGAACATAATGCTACCGTGCTTTTTGTTGAACATGATATTAATCCTATTTTAACAATGGTTGATCGGGTTTTGTATTTTGCAAAGGGAAAGTGGTCAATTGGTACCCCTCAAGAAGTACTTACAACAGAAAATTTAACTGAAATTTACGGAAGTAAGGTTAATGTTTTTCATGCAGAGGGTAGAATTTTTATTGTTGGAGGGGGAGACACTATGCTAGATAATCAAGGACACCACTATCATGGTTAAATAATAAATAATAATGAAGAAATATCAATATATGAAAAAGGAAAATATTTTGAAGATTAAAAGTTATGATTTTGCTCGGCGGATTATAAAACTAGTAAAATATCTTAATTTGGAGAAAAAAGAGTTTGTGCTTGCTAAACAAATTTTGCGATCTGGTACAGCAATTGGTGCTTTGATACGAGAAGGAGAGTATGCTCAGTCCAAATCTGACTTTATTTCTAAACTTAGTATTGCTCTTAAAGAAGCAAACGAAACAGATTATTGGTTGAATTTATTGAAAGACGAGGACTTTATAGCTCCAGAAAATTTTGAAAATATCCAAAAAGATTGCATAGAATTACTCAAACTACTAACTGCCACAATCAAAACTACAAAACAAAATTTAACCAAATAAAATTATTATTTGTAATTTATTCATTATTATTTATAACAATATGGATCTTTTTTTTACGTATCTAGCCCAGCCTTTTGTGCAAAATGCATTACTAGCTTCACTATTGGTTGCTATTATGTGTGGCATTATCGGGCCGTTTGTAATTATGAGAAACATGGCATTTGCCGTTCATGGAACAAGTGAACTTGCCTTTACTGGAGCCGCCGCCGGCTTGCTACTTGCCAATCATCCAGTTGAAGGTGCGTTAATTGGCTCCTTAATGTTTGCTGCAATAATTGGGGTGTTAGGCGTAAAAGAGAAAGAAAGAGATTCAACAATAGGAGTTATTCTTGCCTTTGGAGTTGGGCTTGGTGTTTTATTTTTAAGCTTTTACAAGGGTTTTGCAACTCAGGCAACCAACATTTTATTTGGAAATATTTTCGGTATTGGCACAAATCAATTATTATTATTATTAGCTATAGCTATCGGCTCGGTTGCAACAATGGCAATAATGTATCGTCCTTTATTATTTAGCTCTATTGACCCAGAAGTGGCTGAAGCAAAAGGTGTTCCTATTAAAATTATCGGAATTATTTTTTTACTTATCCTTGCACTTGCAATTACCCAAGCTGCTCAAATAGTTGGCACGTTACTTGTGTTAAGTTTAGCCATCACGCCTGCCGCCTCAGCTCAAAGACTTTCAGCCAAACCTCTAGTAGTAGTTTTTTTATCTATTTTGTTTGCTTTAATATCGGCAGTTGGAGGTTTATTAGCAAGCCTAGTTATTGCAGATGGAAGCATTAAAACCAGCGTATGTGTTGCTATAATAAGTTTTACAATCTATGTTATTTCTCGTCTTTTTACATTAAAAGGTTTACGGTAGTCAATTAACATATGCAAAAAATAGGTATCAAATTTACGATCTAAAAATCAATGGAGAATATATGACAGCAACTTCCAAAAAATACAATTTAAAAGAAAGAATTTTGACTATTTTAAAGCAGTCACACACTCCGTATTCGGTAAAAGATTTTCAAGATAATTTACATTATCAATACAACAAAACCTCTATTTATCGACAATTAGAACGTTTATTTGAAACTGGAAAAGTGCACAAAATTGAAACAGGCAAAGAAACATTTTTTGAATTAAGCAATCACAAACACGCTCATTTTCAGTGTATTAAGTGTGGTCTTATTGAGTGTATTTTGTTATCAAAAAACTTCAATGTAAACCTAAAAGAATTAGAGCAATTTCAAATTTTGGATATCAGTTTGGATATTAAAGGTGTATGTGAAAAATGTAATATTCTGAACGCTGAATTAAAAGTGTCAGTATGATGTTACGTGATACATTTGAAGAACAAAACAAAGTTGACAAGGAGGGCTAAGTTAATTATCTATTGATAACCTAAACATACCATTAATATGCTGAAAAAAATTATTTCAATTTTTGTTGTTTTATTTATTAGTATTTCACTTATAAATCCACTTTCAGTTCAGGCTGTAACTCAGGCAGAAATTGATGCAAATTTAGCAAAAATTAATACTGAATTAACTGACGCACAAAAAAGTTTAGCCGATCTTTCCAATGAAAAACAAAACCTTCAAGATCAACTCAATTCTTTGAATGATCAAATTGAAAAAACGAAAAATTTATCAGCTGAAAACCAAAAATCACTTGTTAATATTTCTTCTCAAATGAAGCGAAATGAAGAAGATATTCAAAAACTTAATGATCAAATTCGTCTCATTATTCGTGAACTTCAAATTCAAACTCAAACAAGCCCACTTGAAATTATTATTAGTAGTCAAAACTTGAGTGATGCGATGTCAAAAATGATGAATTACATGAATTTACAAGACAAAGCGTCAGCCCTAAAAACTCAGAAAAAGGAAAAAGAACAGCAGTTAAAAAACAGTGAAACCCAAGAATTACAAGTAAAAGAAAATTTAACTAGTTTGGTACTTATTTTAAAATCAAACGAGGAACATTTGGAATATCTTCTTGCAGAAACAAATGGAAGTCAACAGAAATATCAAGAACTTCTAGCACAAAAACAATCTGATTTAGATAAATGGAAAAATACTGTAGCAGAAAAACCAAAACCAACACCACAACCTATTCCAAATCCATCCCCAAGTCCAAGTGGTGATTTCATTTATCCTTCCGATATGGGTACAACTCGCACAAGTCGATGTGCTTCTGGACACGGCTATCCTGCGTGTGATTTTCCAGGCTATTCAAACCCAACACCTCCTATTTTTGCTAGTAAAGGTGGAACCGTTACACGAGCAGCAACAAACTGTGCTAATTATAGTATTGGTTGCAATGATGGGTATGGAAATTTTATTAAAATTAATCATGGCGATGGTACAGAAACACTGTATGCTCACTTATTTGGCGTATTTGTAAGTCAGGGTCAATCTATTTCACAAGGATATCAAATTGGACAAATGGGTTGTTCGGGAAGTTCGTATGGAACATGGAATCCGAATATTGGTTGTGCTGGAACCCACCTTCATTTTGAAATTCGTATTAACGGTGTGGCAGTAAACCCAGTTGGGTATGTACCTATGCCACCATGTGAAAGTGGAAATTGTAGTTAGTAGTTTTTTTATAAATCTGTGGATAAGTTGTGGATAACCTGTGGATAAGTTTGAGGTTGTTTGTCATCATGATGTGAGTTGGTGTCATCCTGAATTTATTTTAGGATCTCGGGGAATAGTCTGAATTGATCAATAATCGTTTTAGCTCATAAGCTTAGTAATTCCACCCCGCCCTTCGGGCACCCCTCAAGAGGGGAATTTCGGTTTTTTTAGGTCACATTTGCCAAATCTCAAAAATTCTCTAAAAATTGGAGTATCTTAAATATCGTACTAGTATTATAACAAATTTTGTATGTTTAATCATCAACAAATTGAAGAAAAATGGCGTTTAGCATGGGAAAAATCGGGGCAATATAATGCTCATCGTAATCCGCAAAAACCTAAAAAATACATACTTGATATGTTTCCGTATCCATCAGGGTCGGGTCTTCATGTAGGGCATACCAGTGGATACAGTGCTACCGACATTTTATCTCGCTACTATCGCATGAAAGGGAATGATGTTCTGCATCCGATGGGCTGGGATGCTTTTGGTCTTCCTGCTGAAAACTACGCTATTAAAACGGGAATTCACCCACGTCCAAATACCGACCAAGCCATTGCAACATTTACCGAGCAAATGAAATCGGTTGGGTTAACATACGATTGGGGTAGGGAAGTTGCTACCCACAAACCTGATTATTACAAATGGACGCAGTGGATGTTTCAGCTGCTTTATAAACGAGGGCTTGCGTATAAAAAAGAGGCAATGGTAAATTGGGATCCAGTTGATCAAACGGTACTTGCCAACGAACAGGTGCTGCCTGATGGAACTGGGGAGCGAAGTGGGGCAAAAGTGGTGCAGAAAAAATTGAATCAATGGTTTTTCAAAATTACCGACTACGCCGAACGTTTATTAACCGATCTTGATACTCTTGATTGGCCAGAAAGTACCAAACTAGGGCAAAAAAACTGGATTGGTAAAAGTGTAGGAGCTGAAGTTGATTTTGTAATTCAAGGCTCGAATCAAAAAATTACCGTATTTACTACTCGAATTGACACACTTTTTTCAGGAACATTTTTAATTTTGGCACCCGAGCATGAACTTGTATCTGTCATCACAACAGAATCGCAAAAAAGTGAAGTTGAAGCTTATTTAGAAAAAACCAAACTAAAAACTGAGTTAGAACGTACAGGAACTGAGCAAAGCAAAGATGGTGTTTTTACGGGTTCTTACGCCATAAACCCAGCAACTGGTGAGAACATGCCAATTTGGATTTCCGATTTTGTGTTGGTCAACTACGGAACAGGTGCAGTATTTGCCGACAGCCATGATGAACGTGATTTTGAAATTGCTCAAAAATTCAACATTCCATTAAAAACCTCAATTCAACCAACCTCAACCTCCGATTTACCACCTCAGTATGAATCACTTGCTGAATATCAAACTGCGGTTAAAAACCTAGAAATTTGTTTTAGTGGGTATGGTGAATTATACAATTCAGCTCAATTTGATGGTCTTTCTAGTCAAGAAGCACAGCCAAAAATAATTGCGTGGCTTGAAGAAAAAGGTTCAGCTCGAGCTCGCACAACCTACAAATTACGAGACTGGTTGGTTTCTCGTCAGCGTTATTGGGGAGCACCAATTCCTGTTGCGTACAGTCAAAATGAAGCTCATTTGTATCCTGAAAATTTACTTCCTGTTGTACTCCCCGATGATGTCGAATTTCATCCAACTGGACGAAGTCCACTGCTCGATCATACTGGTTTTCATCAACAAGCAAAAGATGTTTTTGGTGCTGACGCCATTATGGAGTCCGACACGATGGATACATTTGTGTGTTCTAGTTGGTACTTTTTCCGTTTTTGTGATCCAACGAATCCAACCCAATTTGCCTCACCAGAATCGCTTAAAACCTGGGCACCTGTTGATATTTACGTAGGAGGGGCTGAACATACCGTTCTTCACTTATTATACGCACGTTTCTTTACCAAAGTCCTTTACGATGCAGGGTACATCGATTTTAACGAACCATTTTTGAAACTTCGCCATCAAGGTCTTATTCTTGCTGAAGATGGACGAAAAATGAGTAAACGTTTTGGAAATGTTATTAACCCTACCGAGGTTGTGAAAGAATTTGGTGCCGATACGCTGCGAATGTATCATATGTTCATGGGGCCATTTAATCAGTCAAAACCATGGAGCACTAGCACGGTAAAAGGTGTTCGCCGATTTTTGGAAAAAGTATGGAAATTACAGTCAATCGTCTCTGAATCTACCAATAATCAAACAGTTGAATCTGCTCTGCATCAGCTTATTTGTAAAGTGGAAGAAGACACCATTGATTTCAAATTTAACACCGCAGTTTCGCAGTTTATGAAGTTTGTAAATACCGTGAACGAGGAGAAATCACTCACTCAAAACCAGTGGCTTTTATTCCTTCAAACACTTGCACCATACGCCCCATTTATTTCAGAAGAGTTATGGCATTTAGCAGGTCAAAATGAGTCAATCCACTTGCAACAATATCCAGCCTATAACCCAGATTTATTGGTGGAAAATACGGTAACAATTGGTATTCAAATAAACGGAAAAGTGCGAGGCGAAGTCCAGCTATCTACAACCGCAAGTGAAGAAGAAGCGAAAACAGAATCAGTAAAAACTCAATCAGTTATCAAATACATTGAAGGGAAAACCATTCGTAAATTTATTTACATTCCAGGGAAAATTATCAACATTGTAGTTGGCTAGAAGCTTGACAAAAACCCACAACCATTTCATGTACACAACTAATAAAATATATTTTTATGGCTATTGATTATAGAGAGTATATCAACGAGAATGAGATTAAAAACACAAGTGACTTTTATAAAAATAACACAGGGGTAGCTAATGGCGATGAAATAATATTTACTGATAGACGAAACAATGTTAAAAGTAGGTTTGTTTTTAGAGGTAATAATATATATGAAAACGGAAGTTCTCTAATTGTTGAAAATTATGGAGCTTCAAAATCTGATACTGATAAAGTTAAATTATTTATCGCTGCTGCTAAAAAATAAATCGAACAATCCTTTTTATGATTGAAAATATAGAGTTTTATCGTAATTTAGCGGCTGGCTTAACCAATGAATTTCAAGCTGCCGATGGTGGTGAAAAAACCAGTTTACTGTACGCTAAAAACCCAATTCCTACTCAACGCTTGGTTGAGGCTGGAAATACGTTTCAGGTGCTTATTATTGGTGGAACTCATACTCATTGTGCAACATTGCAACGTCGTTCTGAAGGCCTTGTTATTGTTGAATCTTCGAAGAAACCAACACCTATTTTACATTCACGTGAGGTGCTGATGGATATTGTTGAAAATAATGTGAACAAGGAAACAACAGTGCTTGGCTTAAATTTCGCCTTTCCTATGCAGGTTATAGCCCGTGGTGATATTCTTGATGGCACCCTTGTAAGTGGAACCAAAGAGCACACATTTAACGGTTTGGTAGGAAAAAATGTTGGTGAAGAAATTGAAAAAGAGCTTTTTGCTCGCCGTGGTCAAAAAATTCAGGTTGCAGTATGTAACGATACTGTTTCTCTTGGTCTTGCTGGGCTCGATTACATTGAATCGAAAGGAATCAAAAACGCTCGTGTAGCGGCAGGTATTGTTGGAACTGGTTTTAATTTTGGTCTTTTTACTGAACCTTCACTTTTTGTAAATTTAGAATCAGGAAATTTTTCGAATTTTGAACATGCAAAAACAACCAATTTTATCGATAAAAATTCTACCAATCCAGGAAAAAATATATTTGAAAAAGAAGTTGGTGGACGATATTTATGGGAGCATTTCAATCTTCGTGCTGAACAAGAGGGCTTGAATGTATCTCTTACTGACGGCTTGGAATTAAGTAACCTCGCTGAAAAAGATCTCACCACGGCTGGTCAAATTGCTTCTGAAATTTTAGAGCGTGCTGCTGGAATGGTTGCTGC
>Ga0316610_1000208_pt1 | contig 15799 bp, 20 predicted proteins | sample MIS2017111B_MG_FD_207677 | JGI IMG/M metagenome (GOLD analysis project Ga0316610, IMG submission 207677) | Microbial mat bacterial communities from Middle Island sinkhole, Lake Huron, Michigan, United States - MIS.2017.111B | ecosystem: Environmental > Aquatic > Freshwater > Lake > Sediment... | reverse complement strand
GACCCTCTCCAAATCGCACCATACTGGAATTGAAACACAAGTATCATCGAAACCCCGTTGCAGTTTTGTAACCTCCAAATCGCACCATACTGGAATTGAAACTGCGCTGCGGCTTGTTAAAATATACTTTCCGTACTTCTCCAAATCGCACCATACTGGAATTGAAACCGCTTTTTGTGTTTCGGTTGGTGGTGGTGTAGTAGTTCTCCAAATCGCACCATACTGGAATTGAAACACGAAAAAACCCGCTGCATCCCACTAAACCAGCCGCCTCCAAATCGCACCATACTGGAATTGAAACATTACAATGTCGGTTTGTATTTCGGCGGGTGGCTGGCTCCAAATCGCACCATACTGGAATTGAAACTCAATTCCAGATCGGTGTATTGGCCTACAACTAACTCCAAATCGCACCATACTGGAATTGAAACTCCATAACCAATAATCGGGATTATGGCAATATGCTTTCTCCAAATCGCACCATACTGGAATTGAAACAAAAGTATGTAGTAAAACGATTAAGTAAGCCGGGTACTCCAAATCGCACCATACTGGAATTGAAACAAGCGTTTCATCGTAACCTTTAACCTTATCGAGCATGCTCCAAATCGCACCATACTGGAATTGAAACTTGACAATGTAGAAGTTATCGGAGAGCGCTACATTCCTCCAAATCGCACCATACTGGAATTGAAACTATTCTCTTCACCATCGCCCCAGGTAAGATCGGCAAACTCCAAATCGCACCATACTGGAATTGAAACTGATTTCTTTTAAACTTGACATTTTGTGAATTATTCTCCAAATCGCACCATACTGGAATTGAAACATCGCACTTTCGAGGGCTTCGAGTTGTTCCTGATTGCTCCAAATCGCACCATACTGGAATTGAAACAGCAATTGATGTTGGCATTGTAATCGAAAGCAATTCCTCCAAATCGCACCATACTGGAATTGAAACTCAGAAAAGCTGGAAAGTACACCACCGAGCAGGAAAACTCCAAATCGCACCATACTGGAATTGAAACATAGAAGTTGCCCGGCCTTCGCTGATAAGTTTTACCTCCAAATCGCACCATACTGGAATTGAAACTGATGTCACAGGTTACATACCGTTTCCTGTCCGGCTCCAAATCGCACCATACTGGAATTGAAACGATTGAAGTTTTGATGTCAATATCGGCATGTTTAAGCTCCAAATCGCACCATACTGGAATTGAAACTTGTTTTCATTTTCTTTGTGCTGATGATCCTGCTTTCTCCAAATCGCACCATACTGGAATTGAAACATCTTCAATTCCACCTGTTACTACTTCAATTGTGCTCTCCAAATCGCACCATACTGGAATTGAAACGGCTGTGTCCTGGACAATAGCTGTACTCTTTTCGATTCTCCAAATCGCACCATACTGGAATTGAAACGGTATCATACGTGGATAAAACAACCAGTGTAATTGCTCCAAATCGCACCATACTGGAATTGAAACTGGCTTCGGCGTTGTCCAGGAACGTGGAATCATCGCCTCCAAATCGCACCATACTGGAATTGAAACACATAAAAAGCAGGAGGATTAAGGTAAGGCGATGCCTCCAAATCGCACCATACTGGAATTGAAACAAACATAGTAAGTTCCATCCTTGTATTCATAATCATCCTCCAAATCGCACCATACTGGAATTGAAACGTTCACTGCTTTCGATGTTTTGCTGGAAACTGTATTCTCCAAATCGCACCATACTGGAATTGAAACGGAAGGCAACTACCTGTTTTTTGGCAGCAGGTTTCATCTCCAAATCGCACCATACTGGAATTGAAACTATTAAGAAAAATAAAAATATTTTTTATTCTCAGCTCCAAATCGCACCATACTGGAATTGAAACGGCTTAATTGGAGGAAGTGTATTTGATAATACTATCTCCAAATCGCACCATACTGGAATTGAAACATTAATCGAAAACATCGAACAACTCAACAAAAAACAGCTCCAAATCGCACCATACTGGAATTGAAACATTCGATTCAGCAGCTTTTCGATTTCTGCGAAAAAACTCCAAATCGCACCATACTGGAATTGAAACCGATTTTGCTGTCGATTACAAACTATCAGTAACCGGCTCCAAATCGCACCATACTGGAATTGAAACCGAATTTGTGAGGTAAGTACTTACGAATATTATTAATCTCCAAATCGCACCATACTGGAATTGAAACGCCCGAAGATATCGCAGATATGACCTGATGGGTCACTCCAAATCGCACCATACTGGAATTGAAACTCACGTTCAGTCGTTAATATTCAGCAACCCTTTAATCTCCAAATCGCACCATACTGGAATTGAAACAAGTTCCATCAGCTTGCCGTCGCTCGTGGTGGTGACTCCAAATCGCACCATACTGGAATTGAAACCAAATACAAGTGCTACAATAATTTTTACTTACGCAATACTCCAAATCGCACCATACTGGAATTGAAACAAGCGTTTCGTCGTAACCTTTAACCTTTTCGAGCCTCCAAATCGCACCATACTGGAATTGAAACACCGTCTTAACGCTTCGGCCATACAAGGATTAAAAACTCCAAATCGCACCATACTGGAATTGAAACAAGGTGTCCATTTTGCAACGAATTGCTGTACTACGGACTCCAAATCGCACCATACTGGAATTGAAACGGGAATCTTCGCCAAAAAACATTTTGCCCGTCAGGACTCCAAATCGCACCATACTGGAATTGAAACTGCTGTATCTAATGAAAATTCTTATGATGCCTCGCTCTCCAAATCGCACCATACTGGAATTGAAACTACTTCTAAGTATTGAGCTATTTTACTGTAAATCATACTCCAAATCGCACCATACTGGAATTGAAACGGTCATTGTTGCATCGGTGTTGCCGGTAACGGCGCTCCAAATCGCACCATACTGGAATTGAAACTGATTTTCGACTACTTGTATGGCGAAACACTTGTCCCCTCCAAATCGCACCATACTGGAATTGAAACCTCGGTAAATATTACCGCTGTTGATGCCTTTGCCGCTCCAAATCGCACCATACTGGAATTGAAACGAAGTTCCAGATCGGCTAACGATTTCTGTTTCTGACTCCAAATCGCACCATACTGGAATTGAAACTAAGTTGGTTTATCAGAATTTATACCTGAAGCAACACTCCAAATCGCACCATACTGGAATTGAAACTAAATATAATTTAGAAAATATTATTAATCAATCATCACTCCAAATCGCACCATACTGGAATTGAAACAAATGCTTATCGCGAAATATAACCAATTATGCTCATCTCCAAATCGCACCATACTGGAATTGAAACATGTTGCGGCTAAGCCAGTTTGCGCGAAACTCCCGACTCCAAATCGCACCATACTGGAATTGAAACTCAGAAAAGCTGGAAAGTTTACCACAGAAGATGAAAACTCCAAATCGCACCATACTGGAATTGAAACAAAATAATACCTTGACTATGTTAGCCTGGACCGTCTCTCCAAATCGCACCATACTGGAATTGAAACGAAGGATGGCGCCGGGAAGTATATTGACCTGCACAACTCCAAATCGCACCATACTGGAATTGAAACCTGGCTTGAATGATGCTGATGGTGAAGCAGGACAGCCTCCAAATCGCACCATACTGGAATTGAAACATTTGTCCTATGAAAATTTCAAAGAATTCAGGCTTTCTCCAAATCGCACCATACTGGAATTGAAACCATTTTCGTGCGCTCGATTTTTGTTTAATGTGTTGTTCTCCAAATCGCACCATACTGGAATTGAAACCAGTTGGAGCCGATGGAAAAGAACGAGAAATGGTCACTCCAAATCGCACCATACTGGAATTGAAACCTAGGTTCGATTGACTTGATTAACGGTGATGAGTTACTCCAAATCGCACCATACTGGAATTGAAACAATTTTAAAAGTGTTTAACTATTTAATGCAAAAACCTCCAAATCGCACCATACTGGAATTGAAACTCGGTAAAGGCTGCCCAGGCTATTTTGGAAACCGGAGCTCCAAATCGCACCATACTGGAATTGAAACTCACTAACCTCGATTACCACGTTTGGCGCGACAAGATCTCCAAATCGCACCATACTGGAATTGAAACTCACTTTCGATTATGAGAATGCCTACAACTTCCTGCCTCCAAATCGCACCATACTGGAATTGAAACCGTTTGGCGCGACAAGATTATTGATTTTGATGCCACCAACTCCAAATCGCACCATACTGGAATTGAAACATATGTATGGCTATGGAAGTTGCCAGGAATTAATAGCTCCAAATCGCACCATACTGGAATTGAAACGGAACATTTTTTCACGATCAGCAGTACGAAAGCGACTCCAAATCGCACCATACTGGAATTGAAACTTGTTTTGCAGGCATTAATTATTAAGGAAGGATTATTCTCCAAATCGCACCATACTGGAATTGAAACTATTTCATCATGGTACCCTTTATGGGGATGATGGCAACTCCAAATCGCACCATACTGGAATTGAAACAAGGAAGCCTGGATAAAAAATTCGCAGCAAACAACCTCTCCAAATCGCACCATACTGGAATTGAAACCGCCAAAAACAGTTTGGCTACCGACCGATAGGTACTCCAAATCGCACCATACTGGAATTGAAACGCAGAAATTTCTTTCAATTAATGATAAGGAATTCGTCTCCAAATCGCACCATACTGGAATTGAAACACGGACTGTTATAGTTGATGCCATCCACGACGTTGAACTCCAAATCGCACCATACTGGAATTGAAACGGTAGTTATTAATCAGTTTATCAGCAGCATCAAAGGCTCCAAATCGCACCATACTGGAATTGAAACTATTAAAAAGACTGACAATTTTATTGCAATAAAAACACTCCAAATCGCACCATACTGGAATTGAAACGATTATAATGATCTCACAAACGATTTTAGACACCTTCTCCAAATCGCACCATACTGGAATTGAAACACGCATGAATTTTGGGCGCACACTGAATTAATACCGACTCCAAATCGCACCATACTGGAATTGAAACACCACCGGAGGCGATAAATTCAATATGTTTGAAATTCTCCAAATCGCACCATACTGGAATTGAAACTGCGATTTAGGCAGCCCTAACAATCTTATGTTAACTCCAAATCGCACCATACTGGAATTGAAACAGGTTAATAGATGAATTGCAAAACAGGGGTATTAATCTCCAAATCGCACCATACTGGAATTGAAACGATAAATCGCAGCCTCGATATTACCAACAACAGCCGCTCCAAATCGCACCATACTGGAATTGAAACTAATTTAGGTCTTCAGCGTATCCACTTGAAACAGTCCTCCAAATCGCACCATACTGGAATTGAAACCCGTTAACCGCTTTGCTTGATAGCATTAAGCCAACTCCAAATCGCACCATACTGGAATTGAAACCTGGGAATTGGTATAAATTTACTCTTCCCAAAGTTCTCCAAATCGCACCATACTGGAATTGAAACAACAGTCCCGCTTTCGGGCGGGACATTTTTTAGAAAGCTCCAAATCGCACCATACTGGAATTGAAACATCATATCAGCAAATTCTTTCTTATCTCCTACTAAATCTCCAAATCGCACCATACTGGAATTGAAACAAGTATCAATCACCAACAGGAACAACGCTATGGAACTCCAAATCGCACCATACTGGAATTGAAACTGTGTCGGCAATGTTCAAATAAACGGTGTGCGCTGCTCTCCAAATCGCACCATACTGGAATTGAAACTCTGAATGTATAGCCAAAACCCCGCACGGTATTGCATCTCCAAATCGCACCATACTGGAATTGAAACTTTTCAAATTTAGGATTAGGCAGTTATCCGGCACGGCTCCAAATCGCACCATACTGGAATTGAAACGAAATATGATTAAAATCAGGATCAACAAACAAGGCACTCCAAATCGCACCATACTGGAATTGAAACAACCAAAAGCGGACGAAAATATTTAACCTTTTATACTCCAAATCGCACCATACTGGAATTGAAACTGATAAACAATCCAACATTATGAAGTCTGAATAATCGCTCCAAATCGCACCATACTGGAATTGAAACAAGGGAACTCGAAAGCATAAAGGAAAATAACAAGCTACTCCAAATCGCACCATACTGGAATTGAAACAACTTAGTTGAATATTTCACACCTTCCACGTCAGCCTCCAAATCGCACCATACTGGAATTGAAACGTCATCTGAATAAAAGGCGAAATGTACAAAACAGAAACTCCAAATCGCACCATACTGGAATTGAAACAAATCGCTAGAAGATGAGTTAATTATTGCAAATGGAACTCCAAATCGCACCATACTGGAATTGAAACGAAAAAATAATAGTAAACAATTTACACAGGAAAATACTCCAAATCGCACCATACTGGAATTGAAACGGCAGTGGACGAGCGAAACGATAACATTTATAAAAGACTCCAAATCGCACCATACTGGAATTGAAACCCGGAGGCGATAAGATTACCACCTACAAAATTGAAGTCTCCAAATCGCACCATACTGGAATTGAAACATTATTATCAGCATGGTTTGCTTTTAAAAGTATGTGACTCCAAATCGCACCATACTGGAATTGAAACAAAGCATTCCCCACCTGTACAGCAAAAGGAATGATACTCCAAATCGCACCATACTGGAATTGAAACATGATTCTATCCTTATCAGATACTAAAATTGTTTTTGCTCCAAATCGCACCATACTGGAATTGAAACCCCGCTAACAGTTACGGAAGTTGTCGCTTCTGAACTCCAAATCGCACCATACTGGAATTGAAACATGTCTGCAACCGTTAACGCCGTGTTTCCTGTTCCCACTCCAAATCGCACCATACTGGAATTGAAACATTTGATTTTTTTAAGTGTTCCTGAACTCGGTGCATCCTCCAAATCGCACCATACTGGAATTGAAACCCGGAACTGTAATAATTGAATGGGCATACTTAGATTCTCCAAATCGCACCATACTGGAATTGAAACTCTCGATACTTTCCCTTGCATCGTCTTTTAAGTTCCTCTCCAAATCGCACCATACTGGAATTGAAACGATGCTGACAGGTATTTAATTTTGCCGGCCTGTTTTCTCCAAATCGCACCATACTGGAATTGAAACAAATGGGCGCTTAAAGAAATTCAGGCCGGAAGGCTGACTCCAAATCGCACCATACTGGAATTGAAACTAATAATTAACACAAAAAACACACTAATTAGAAAGGCTCCAAATCGCACCATACTGGAATTGAAACATCCAATTATTTTCAGCACCCCAATGGTGCAGGCCACTCCAAATCGCACCATACTGGAATTGAAACAAAAGATGTGAACATCTAATAAAATCAACAGATCATTCTCCAAATCGCACCATACTGGAATTGAAACACCCATCACACTCAAAAGCATTATAACCTATCAGCTCCAAATCGCACCATACTGGAATTGAAACCTGGATATAGTTTTCGGTAGCCAAAAAATATTTTTCCCTCCAAATCGCACCATACTGGAATTGAAACTAACTGGTAATCTCAAGCGTCATTCCTTTGCGGTCGGCTCCAAATCGCACCATACTGGAATTGAAACGGTTGTAATTCATTTGGAAGTAAAAAGGCTACTTCACTCCAAATCGCACCATACTGGAATTGAAACAAGCTGATGCGGGCAGGTTGCGTTAAGGTTCCGATAACTCCAAATCGCACCATACTGGAATTGAAACTGAGTATGATTTGCGTTTTTTGCGCAGGTCTTCCTCTCCAAATCGCACCATACTGGAATTGAAACTTATGAAAACATTAAAAAAATTGTACAAAGAATTAGTCTCCAAATCGCACCATACTGGAATTGAAACGCCTACAAAGCTGATTGGAATACTATTTCATCAGCATCTCCAAATCGCACCATACTGGAATTGAAACGCGCATTTGGTTTGGTGTAATTATTTGATACATAATCCTCCAAATCGCACCATACTGGAATTGAAACAAGATTATGGAGATTACAACCCCCAAAATCGTGTCGCTCCAAATCGCACCATACTGGAATTGAAACATAGCCACAAAGCCAAGTATCATCAGCACTAAGCACACTCCAAATCGCACCATACTGGAATTGAAACGGGTAATGTAATTTCCATGAACTTATCGCCTTGCGACTCCAAATCGCACCATACTGGAATTGAAACCAGTACAGCCTTAGCAAGATTTCGATGGACGACCGCACTCCAAATCGCACCATACTGGAATTGAAACCAAATTAACAAATTGAACAATGAACAAAGTATTAGACTCCAAATCGCACCATACTGGAATTGAAACAGAAAAAGGAGAGTGCAGTAGGCTTTTAGGCTGTAGCTCCAAATCGCACCATACTGGAATTGAAACACATTGAGGTAAAGATAGTTGAGCAGCGTGTTCCGGTCTCCAAATCGCACCATACTGGAATTGAAACTAAAATACAAAGTGAGCCAGGAAAAAGAGGCCATTTCTCCAAATCGCACCATACTGGAATTGAAACGGAATAGATTTTGAACAATCCATTGCCGATCTTTCGCTCCAAATCGCACCATACTGGAATTGAAACCGGTTACTGATGTGAGGGTAGTTGGCTGTTTGCCACCTCCAAATCGCACCATACTGGAATTGAAACGTAAGAATTCCAGTAGCATAAAACGGAGCAGACAACCTCCAAATCGCACCATACTGGAATTGAAACTTAATGTACGCATTGGTAAGGTCTAATACAACAGTTACTCCAAATCGCACCATACTGGAATTGAAACCCAGTTACAACTTATGCCGATACCGCCGGACTATTGCTCCAAATCGCACCATACTGGAATTGAAACTCATTTCCGCAAATCTGCCTTCGTGCTGATTTTGCGACTCCAAATCGCACCATACTGGAATTGAAACTCCACATGCCAAAAGCCGCTGCCAGAATATTTCTCGACTCCAAATCGCACCATACTGGAATTGAAACAGGATGGAAAAGTGGTGCTTTCGGATGATCAGCGGAACTCCAAATCGCACCATACTGGAATTGAAACCAGGTATTGCGCAACAGCAGCAGCCTTGGTGGCGATCTCCAAATCGCACCATACTGGAATTGAAACGCATTAAAACTCCGGTCATGGATCAGGTAACTGATGCTCCAAATCGCACCATACTGGAATTGAAACTCGTAAAAATAAACTTTCGCCTTCAGGTAGATGGTTCTCCAAATCGCACCATACTGGAATTGAAACTGCACAAAACCGGTACGATTACCAGATGGACGTTAACCTCCAAATCGCACCATACTGGAATTGAAACCGATGCAAACGACATTATCGCTTTCGCAAAATCGAACTCCAAATCGCACCATACTGGAATTGAAACCGAATTTCGGAACCTGAAACGGCTGGCCGGAGCTTGCTCCAAATCGCACCATACTGGAATTGAAACTCAGCTCCTGTTCATCTTTGGTCATTTGACCTTTTGCTCCAAATCGCACCATACTGGAATTGAAACGGCAAAGGGAGTTGAACGCTATTTTGGTTAATATGCGCTCCAAATCGCACCATACTGGAATTGAAACTCAGCTCCTGTTCATCTTTGGTCATTTGACCTTTTGCGCTCCAAATCGCACCATACTGGAATTGAAACGTAAAATCCTCCATTAACAGGATTAGTAATATCTGTACTCCAAATCGCACCATACTGGAATTGAAACAAATGTGGATTTGAATGGGAAAAATTAAGATAGGAATCTCCAAATCGCACCATACTGGAATTGAAACTCCTATCAACCAACTACTCCGAAAAGGAGCAGGAACCTCCAAATCGCACCATACTGGAATTGAAACGGGAAATTGATTATCTGACGGCAGGTTTTGAAAAAGCTCCAAATCGCACCATACTGGAATTGAAACATTAAAGTGGGTGCCTGGTAAATCCCTGTTTTGGCTCTCCAAATCGCACCATACTGGAATTGAAACATTCGTTTGGGATAAGTGTTGAAGAATTAACGGGAGTCTCCAAATCGCACCATACTGGAATTGAAACAAATATGCAGGCTTTATTGGTCCGGATGACATCATGCTCCAAATCGCACCATACTGGAATTGAAACAAAGCAACTTAGTATTAAATTTCCTGAATAACAAACCTCCAAATCGCACCATACTGGAATTGAAACTGGGTACGCTTCCCGATCCGGATGCCGACCCTCCGGCTCCAAATCGCACCATACTGGAATTGAAACGGAGGCTATGATATTAGCGGCGGCAGCCAGTGGCCTCCAAATCGCACCATACTGGAATTGAAACGTACGTTGATCTTGTGACGGCGGTTCTGGATTTCGCTCCAAATCGCACCATACTGGAATTGAAACACATCAACATTATTGGAAAGTGTTCAAACGTTGCTCGACTCCAAATCGCACCATACTGGAATTGAAACGGACAAGATGGAAGAATTCGTTGATTCGATTGATGACTCCAAATCGCACCATACTGGAATTGAAACTATCGAATGTTCGATGTTTCGCAACATGATCATCAGCTCCAAATCGCACCATACTGGAATTGAAACAATGGTGGGAAGCCGTTGGTTTCGCTATCCAGGAAGCTCCAAATCGCACCATACTGGAATTGAAACGATTGACTGCCGGATACCCGAACGCGACCTTACCGACTCCAAATCGCACCATACTGGAATTGAAACGGTGCTTCTAAACAACCACGAAAACTCCGTCCATATTCTCCAAATCGCACCATACTGGAATTGAAACTGGCACGGCCATAGCCAAAGAATGAAATTTCGAGTTTCTCCAAATCGCACCATACTGGAATTGAAACATGCAGTTACAGGCACAACAGTAGCGCTCGAACAGGCTCCAAATCGCACCATACTGGAATTGAAACAAGGGTACATTACTGTAAAGCTTTTCGGTACTCCATACTCCAAATCGCACCATACTGGAATTGAAACCTTCTGCCGATAGGTTTGAAATCTCTAAAAGCCTTGCCTCCAAATCGCACCATACTGGAATTGAAACTACTTAATACCGCAATTAGCGATTACAACAAACAACTCCAAATCGCACCATACTGGAATTGAAACAAAAAAAGCACACCGCACAACGGACAGGTTGATTGCTCTCCAAATCGCACCATACTGGAATTGAAACAAAGAACCTGAAAACATCCTGAAGCAAATTGTTGACGCTCCAAATCGCACCATACTGGAATTGAAACATAAAAGGATACGCAGGAACAACCTGCCTGCTTACTCCAAATCGCACCATACTGGAATTGAAACAATATAACTCATGCCTTTTACTGCCAGCAGGCAGCTCCAAATCGCACCATACTGGAATTGAAACACAGTCTGCCGTTTGTGTTCAGCCCAACGCTCGAAACTCCAAATCGCACCATACTGGAATTGAAACAAATTCAATTTTTTGGAATAGGTCTCGTTTAATACACTCCAAATCGCACCATACTGGAATTGAAACGCCAATCACACTCGATACCATTATTTCGTACCAGCTCCAAATCGCACCATACTGGAATTGAAACAACTCAGCGAACCAATTGTGAAAGTTGATAAACGCGCTCCAAATCGCACCATACTGGAATTGAAACAGAATAAAATGAAGCTAAATCCGTCGCGGCACGACTCTCCAAATCGCACCATACTGGAATTGAAACCGCTGAATATCCCCATCCCACGCCAGGAACTGTTTAACTCCAAATCGCACCATACTGGAATTGAAACCAATAACCGTGAGGAATTACATGAAGTTTATGATTTCTCCAAATCGCACCATACTGGAATTGAAACTTCGCTGTACTTTAATGCTGCATCCGTGGCGTTTCGCTCCAAATCGCACCATACTGGAATTGAAACTACGGTAGCGGGACACATCTTTACATCCCCGAACCAACTCCAAATCGCACCATACTGGAATTGAAACCACAAAGCAGCCAGCGGTTGTTTTTTAAAAACAAATCTCCAAATCGCACCATACTGGAATTGAAACTCATTATTCGGCCAAAACCACGGTTGCGCAGGAAGCTCCAAATCGCACCATACTGGAATTGAAACATTGCCACTTTGCACGCTTCCTGTTCAACTCATCGGCTCCAAATCGCACCATACTGGAATTGAAACACGATACCGAAAAGATTGTTGATACCATTGTTGCCGCTCCAAATCGCACCATACTGGAATTGAAACTTCATCTGGGAAGAAGTTACCGAGAAAACCGACAACTCCAAATCGCACCATACTGGAATTGAAACACAGTTGCAGATCGGCAAGTGCTTTGTTTTTTGAATCTCCAAATCGCACCATACTGGAATTGAAACGCACAAACCGGATAAATTGAAGCCTGAATGGCTGCTCCAAATCGCACCATACTGGAATTGAAACGGAGTTTCGGCTTTGAGTTTGGATGCCCTGGATTGTTTCTCCAAATCGCACCATACTGGAATTGAAACCGCTGAATATCCCCATCCCACGCCAGGAACTGTTTAACTCCAAATCGCACCATACTGGAATTGAAACGAAAAAAAACAGGAGGTTTTGCGTGTCGCAAGGATCTCCAAATCGCACCATACTGGAATTGAAACTCGGGTACCTGCTCCACAAATTCCGCGATAAATCGTCTCCAAATCGCACCATACTGGAATTGAAACTCCTTTTGCCCATCTGTTGAATTGTGATCTCAATATCTCCAAATCGCACCATACTGGAATTGAAACATAGCTCTACGGCGAAACGATGTGCCACTTAATATTCTCCAAATCGCACCATACTGGAATTGAAACGGTTGTAATACCAGGTCCCCGCGCGGGGAAGTTCCCTCCAAATCGCACCATACTGGAATTGAAACAACACACCTTCGATGGTGCCGTAAACCTGCAACGCGCTCCAAATCGCACCATACTGGAATTGAAACGGATTAAACGTATTGGTGTAGTATTGTTAGATGCAATCTCCAAATCGCACCATACTGGAATTGAAACTGGCCAATTTATCGGCAAACGTCTCAATGCTGTCCGCTCCAAATCGCACCATACTGGAATTGAAACAAACGTAATAGGTGCCATCTTTAAATTCATAATCATCTCCAAATCGCACCATACTGGAATTGAAACTCGGCTGTAAAGTAAAAAGCACTGCAACTGTGCGTCTCCAAATCGCACCATACTGGAATTGAAACGCACTTAAAATTAATTGAACAAAGAATATTTCAGATTCTCCAAATCGCACCATACTGGAATTGAAACGGATCATGCTGTGAAATGCTGATCCGGTGTTGAAGCTCCAAATCGCACCATACTGGAATTGAAACGGGGTTGTCGGTGGCAGTAACATAGTAAATCGTAGACTCCAAATCGCACCATACTGGAATTGAAACAACGAACGTCGAAATCTTCCTGGGGTGTGAAGACCGGCTCCAAATCGCACCATACTGGAATTGAAACACTTCCACACGGCTAAGTCCAGGCGCAGGCGTGAAGCTCCAAATCGCACCATACTGGAATTGAAACAGCGTAGATTGAACTCCATCCGTATCTTTTAACCCAGCTCCAAATCGCACCATACTGGAATTGAAACGTTCTTAATGTGTTGTAAATGACACCGAGTGTTAGCTCCAAATCGCACCATACTGGAATTGAAACTTCGTTCTGTTTTTATCTTTCGTTTGTAGTACACAGCTCCAAATCGCACCATACTGGAATTGAAACCGACAATACAAACGGCATAATTCGTAAAAATGGGACTCCAAATCGCACCATACTGGAATTGAAACTTGTTGATGGCTGCTACGGTATCGCCGTAAATGTTTTCTCCAAATCGCACCATACTGGAATTGAAACGGAAGCTATGATATTAGCGGCTGCGGCCAGTGGCCTCCAAATCGCACCATACTGGAATTGAAACCGATGATCTTGTATCGCAGCTTCCTTTTTTCGATCTCCAAATCGCACCATACTGGAATTGAAACTCCGAAAAAGCGCCACCGGTGGTTGTTACCGTCGAGGCTCCAAATCGCACCATACTGGAATTGAAACTTAAGGATTTGAAGCTGGCTGATCTGGATTTGGGGGGCTCCAAATCGCACCATACTGGAATTGAAACTTGCGAAATCCTGGAAGATGATAAGGATGTTGAACCCTCCAAATCGCACCATACTGGAATTGAAACTGCTAACTCTATACTTAACAAGTTTAGTGTAGGTTACTCCAAATCGCACCATACTGGAATTGAAACCGGAGTTGATCCGGATTACCAAAATCTAAAGATCAAACTCCAAATCGCACCATACTGGAATTGAAACAACGAACTTGCTACCGATCCTGCCTTCTCAAACCCTGCTCCAAATCGCACCATACTGGAATTGAAACAAAGGTACAACGCGGTAAGGACCCACCGAAAGCGGGCTCCAAATCGCACCATACTGGAATTGAAACACATGTTAAACATTCTCTTAATTCGTCAGGTGTCTTCTCCAAATCGCACCATACTGGAATTGAAACGTCCTGATTGCTTAAGCTGAAGGCACCGGAACGACTCTCCAAATCGCACCATACTGGAATTGAAACCGAAAATAACGGCAGGATTAATCGAAGGCGGCAGCGCTCCAAATCGCACCATACTGGAATTGAAACAAAGGATGGAATGACGGCAATTTTCCTGTTTTAATGTCTCCAAATCGCACCATACTGGAATTGAAACGAACAAAACTATGCAGCCATGACGCCTGCAAAACACCTCCAAATCGCACCATACTGGAATTGAAACAAAAGTTCTGATAATACCTACTTTATTTTTTGCCTCACTCCAAATCGCACCATACTGGAATTGAAACATCTCAGGAACGGTAAAATCGTTTCCTGAAATATTGCTCCAAATCGCACCATACTGGAATTGAAACTAAGCTGCCATTTGTAACGCCCTGCTTTGAAATTGAACTCCAAATCGCACCATACTGGAATTGAAACTTTTGTTAGTTTATAAATTCGTTTTCAAAAATTTCTCTCCAAATCGCACCATACTGGAATTGAAACCAAAACAGCGCAACGGTGTGCATAAAGGTCTTTTTTTCTCCAAATCGCACCATACTGGAATTGAAACTTGCGACGTGTAACCCATGTTATTCGCCTGTAAGAACTCCAAATCGCACCATACTGGAATTGAAACAAGTTCACCGGAACGGCTGTCACTTACATCAAGCGTTCTCCAAATCGCACCATACTGGAATTGAAACTTGCGAAGTATAACCCATGTTATTCGCCTGTAAGAATCTCCAAATCGCACCATACTGGAATTGAAACGGATTTCTTTGCTTACAAGCCGATACAGCCTAAATACTCCAAATCGCACCATACTGGAATTGAAACGGATTATTTCGGGGCTGTTATCAAAACACAAACCAGCTCCAAATCGCACCATACTGGAATTGAAACTTGTAAGTATTTATTTTGTAGTTTTGCGCTAAATGTTCTCCAAATCGCACCATACTGGAATTGAAACGAACGAATCAGCCACTTCACCGAGCAGAAAAACAAGCTCCAAATCGCACCATACTGGAATTGAAACCCAGTGCGGCGATACAAGAGAGTTAACCGATTCAGAGCTCCAAATCGCACCATACTGGAATTGAAACATTTGGCCACAAATGGGAGCGGTTTACGTTAATTGACTCCAAATCGCACCATACTGGAATTGAAACAAGCTGGTTTACTCCCATC
>Ga0316610_1000207_pt1 | contig 15846 bp, 14 predicted proteins | sample MIS2017111B_MG_FD_207677 | JGI IMG/M metagenome (GOLD analysis project Ga0316610, IMG submission 207677) | Microbial mat bacterial communities from Middle Island sinkhole, Lake Huron, Michigan, United States - MIS.2017.111B | ecosystem: Environmental > Aquatic > Freshwater > Lake > Sediment... | reverse complement strand
AAAGTGATACATCAGGACAGATACATTGTGAGATTTATGCAGAAACGTGCTTTTCATACTAGTTTTAGACTAGCATAAGGAAAGGAACGCCGCAAGCGGCGGGGAATTGAACCCGAAGAGATTAATTGCTTACAGAGTATAAAATCAAAAGTATTGGTAGGAAAATGAGATGTGTAGAATTTAATTGTCTGATTCAAGGCTTTTTCTATTACTCCGAAACGAAAGGCTTCACCTTTTTGGGATTGGATATGGTTGCCAAAGGATAGCTGAGGAAACTCATGCAACAAGGCATTAAAAAACCATGTGTCATTCATCTCTGTTTTGCCAAGAAAAGTACCGCTACCGATACCATCTGAATCTGTATTTGCGTTGATATGCCAACCACCTGCTTGAGTTATATAGTTCTCCACTGCTTTTCTTAATCCGATTTCTTTTTTGTAGTACTTAATATCAATTTCATCAGGTAAATCCGATACATCAGCTCCTTCGGGAGCTAAGACGGTCATTCCTTTTCCAAGCTTTAAATTACCCAAGATAAAAGTATCTCGAGGGCTAATATTGATTAATTGCTTGGTTAAATTTTTAATGGGTGTAAGTATGGCATATTTTTCATTTTCCCAATTAGCGACACTGTTTTCTCTTACCATTTCGCCTAAAGAAAAATGTATAGTTGGTCGAAAAGAAGCAGGCTCGTTATCTAACTGCTCATTTACAGGTCTTAGAATATTTCTAGCACCTGCTTTCAGCATTCCATTTTTAGGCAAGAAAGAAGTAGCGTGAACAGCGATTAATTTGTTTAATAATTCCTCTAAGTTTGGTGGTTTTTCAAATGAAAAGTGAATCTCTTTTTTTGCTATTTCAGACATAAAATCACAGAGTATTCTTTGATTATGTCATATAAAATACAGATTGTAAAAATAACCTCGACAAGATCTGTACTTTCAAATTTAGCTTATCTAACTAATAACTCTAAAAAGCAAACTTATTATTTTTCTAAGGGTAGTAGCTAAAGGATTTTTATAAAATCTGAGTTTTGTCCAAAATGGCATTAAAAAGGTGATTATTTTAACGTTAAGATTTGGGTTTTGGTAGCCGATGTGTTGAAAGTATTTAGCATATTGGAATGGACCATAATCATCTTCGATCTGTTTTTTATTTACTTCAATTTCTCGATATTTATAGGTGTTTGCAGGCATGTCGATGATCTCAAAACCATTTTTACCGTATTTTGACTCGGCTGCTTGCAAGTAAAAATGCGAAAACAAAAAATCTTCACCGCCATTTGATATTCTGATTTCAAGTGGAGCTCCACGTCCAAGTTTTTCGTCAAATTGAAGATTGTATTTTCTTACCAAACTCATGTTTATGGCGTAACAATGATTGATAAAAGAACAAGAGTGAATATTGTTGGCTATAGTAATTTTTTTGGGTATGTAATAATTAATTATATTTTTAGTGTTATAAAATTCAGTTAATACAAACTTAGGAATGGCTAATTTATGTCCTTTATAGCTTTGGATAGCTTGATGAAAATTGGTTAGATGGTTTGGAAGAATCCAATCGTCTGGATCGATTTGAATCAACCAGTCTCCTCTGGCTTGGTTTAGCCCTGCATTTCTAGCAGTGCTGACTCCCCCATTTGTTTTATCTATAAGCCTAAATCGACTATCTTTCCCAACTAATCGATCAAATATGTAACTGATTTGACTGGGTCCATCTATTTTTGAAAAATCTACTTTGGGCACAAAGTCCAAATCTTGTTTTGCCTTAAAATCAAGCTGATTTACCCCAAGACTTCCGTCGTTTACGACCAGACACTCAAAGTCTTTAAATTCTTGATTTTGAATCGAAACTAAACATTGCTCCAAAAAAGCTTCTGTTTTAAAAACTGGAATCGAAATACTAAAAAATGGATTTGGCATATCATTCTCGATAAATATTGATTTTAGGTTTTGGTAAAACTTTGGTAATAAAATAAAGCTTAAGTAGCAGATCTATAAAAAATACTATCACAGTTGCCCAAGATGCCCCGTAAATACCGTATTGAGGAATCAGTGCAAAATACAATCCAAGACCAATCACAGCTAAAATCGAAGTGCCATACAATTCATATTTTTCTCCACCCAAGAAAACAATCAAATTGGCTAAAAATATAACTGTGGTAAAAGGCAACATACCAAGACTTAAAATCGGCAAGGTGCTATAAGCAGACTGATATTTACCACCAGCATCTACTAGCCAAATCACTAAAGGACCAAAAATAATCATTCCCAATGTCAGAACGAGGCTTAAAATCAAAGTATAGCTAAGCCACTCTACAATGATACTTTTTGTAGTGGTCCAATCCATCTTTTTTTTGAGCCAAGCTCCAAATTCTGATAAAACCCCAGTATCAAGTCTTTTTTTAACCAAACTGGCAATCATGGGCATTGTTAAACCAGGCACAATAGTAGCTAGAGAAAATATCTTTTCAGCATTTCCAAAACCATTTACTAGATTTTCTTGGACTCCAAAAGAGTTTAAAATGATTTTTCTAGTTTGAAGATAAAGAGCGACAGTAAAACCTGAAAGTCCTAGATAAAAAATAGGCTTGAGATATTTTTTCAATATTTCAAAATCAAAATCACCAAAACTATAGAAAGGCTTTTGCCAGATGGTGTCTGCAAAAATACCAACTGTATAGGAAATGAGTGTAAAAATCAGAAAATAATTTAAGGCGTTAAAATCAACCTTAAATAAATCATAAAAAATTAGCCCAAAAACCAATATTAATCGATTCCCAAAGTCGGTAAGGCTAAATTGCCAAGTATGACCTTTGGCATCACAGATAGATCGAAAAGCCAAATCAGCTAAAAGAATAAATTGAAGTGAAAAAATAGCCAAAATTAAACCTAAGTTTTCCACTGAAGAAAATTTATAACTGATACCGATCAAAACGATTCCAAAGAAATAACTAAAGATCCTGAGCCAGCTAAAGGTTGACCAAAAATTTGCAATTTCTTCTTGCTTGTGAGGGTTGGTGTAAAATTTTTGAACAATTTTTGGGATTCCGAGCTCTATAATGGTGAGAATAATCTGACAAAAATCAATTGCTACCAAATAAGAATTGTACTCTTGGCTCAAGGTGTGAGATACTAGCCATCGAGTAGTATAAAGACCTAGTGCAGTAGCCAAGAGCTTTATTACTGTCTGCCAAATTAACGATTTTCCAAATTTACCTATTTTAAACATTAACTAAAATTTTATACTTACAAGGTTTAAAGATTCTATGTTTTTTGGCAAGGTTAATGATAAAATTTGACAGCTTTGTTGTTTTTTAGATATGTTAATCAAGTACTTTAAAAAAAGTAAAAAAGGAAGTGTCGACTAGTGGTTTATGTCAACAGTCTTGAAAACTGTCAGGTGAAAGCCTCGTGGGTTCGAATCCCACCACTTCCGCCACAGTGAAAATCTAAACGTCAAATGGCGTTATTTTTTTTGCTTGACTAAATTGCTGATACCTATCTATTCTAATTACTAGAGATTAGTAAAATTAAAGTAACTATTTCTAAGTTTTTTAAAATTAATATCAAATATATGCAACCAATTTACAGTTTAGATTATAATGAAATTCCAGATTTTTTAACTGAAAAGCAAATTTCTGAGCATTTTAAACTATACACCAATTACTACAATCAAAGTAATGATTTACCAAGTAAAATCAACGGTTTAGGCATTTCTAACCCAAGCTCAATACGTGGGAATCAAAAGACTTTGCAATATGCGTTAGCAGGGCGTGATTTGCATGAAATTTATTTTGGAGGTCTTACTGCTTCTGTGACATCTATTACAGACTTATCAGGAGATTTAAAAACTCTAATTGAACAATCTTTTGGTTCCGTTGAATCTTGGATATCTGATTTTAATGCTGTTGCAATGGCAGCCAGAGGTTGGGCTATTTTAGAGCTTGACCCAAGAAATAACACTCTTTACAATGTTTGTGCAGACTTTCATGACGAAGGGGGAACAGTAGGATTTAAACCAATTTTAGTCTTAGATATGTATGAACATGCATATTTCTATGATTACCAAACCAATAAAAAAGATTATATCTCAAAATGGTGGTCACATATAGACTGGAAGGCAGCATCTGCCAGACTAGCCTAATCTAAAACATTCTCCCTCGCTACTGAGGGAGTTCTTTTTAACAAAAATATAAATTTATGAATCTAAATAAAATTTGGGAAATATTGTTAGATTGTATTTTCCCGCGTAAAAGCATAAATCAAATAGTTGGTTGGCATAATTCGAATATTTTGAATACAAAAACTGCTAAAGACGTGAGTCAAAATTATAATAAAGATGAATTTTACAACTCGAAAGTGATTGTAGCTACTGACTACAAACTCATCAAAACTGCTATTTATAATTTTAAGTATTTACATCATCAATATCTAGGTGAAACTTTAGGGCAACTATTATCACAAAAAGTTGCAAAATCAATCAATTCAGGAGAACTAGAACTAGCGGATTTAATCACCTTTGTTCCTGCCGACCCCAAAAGATTGAAAATAAGAGGTTTTAACTCGCCACAAGTTTTAGCACATAATTTAGCAAAAGAACTAAAACTTGAATCAGTTGGAATTTTCGAAAAAATAAAACACACCAAAGCTCAAGCAGGATTATCTAAGTCTCAGAGACTTGAGAATCTCGATGGGGTATTCAAACTCAATTTAGACACACAAACCCAAACCAAGCTTGCTAAAGCAAAATCTATTTATCTTGTTGATGATGTCATTGCCAGCGGTCAAACAGTAAGCAAGTTAAACAAAATTCTTTTTGAATATTATCCAAAACTAATGATTATTAATATTGCTTTAGCTAGAAATGAAGAAATCTAAGACACTTAATCGATGCTAATAGACTCAACTTCAGCTTTATTACTTGTCACAACAACTTTGATCTCAGATAGATTTTTTTGAATATCATGATATAGATTTTTTATTCTGTTCGTATCGACTTTTATCAACTCTTTAATATAGTCACTAAAATTTTGAGTTTCACCAAATTCTGTCATATTTTCAACTAGAAAATCTACTAGAGCTTGCGGCTCATCTTGTGCCATTTCTTGTTTTTTGACAGTCATATCTTTTAGGATTCTAGCTTTATCCTCTTGATAGACAGTCTCAAAATCACTAAACAACTTTTTAACCTCATCTACAATCTTGGATATGTACTGTATCTCACAACTCATATCTAGATTTAAGGTCTGAGTCGAACGATCAAAACTACCTTGCAGACCATATATCCAGCCCAATTCATTTCGAAGTCTATTATACAAAACTCCTTCAGGAAGCTTTAAGAGTAGGGATTGTAAAAAATATCTCTCAGGTCGGTTTTTTATAGTGACTGGACAAGGTATATATATACTTAGTTCGGCGTGTTCGTGAGCCAATTCACTCACCACAGTCTCATATTTAAATTTCTTAAAGCTATTATCGGGATCGTAATCTATGGCAAGTGTTTTTTCAGTATTTGGAATGATACCTAAAAAGGGAGTGATTGTTTCTACAAAATCATTGTCTTCGAGTCCTCCACCTGACATAGTCAAGATGATCGAACTACGCTCAAGCATACCTCGGTGCAAGTCATAAAAAGTATCAAGCGTAGCTTTTTTAACATCCTCAACTTCACCTAAAACTTCCCATAAATACTTGGATCCAGGTTCCAAAACTTTATTTAACATCTGGTAGTATAGTCGATAGTTGGGGTCTCCACGTCTTTCACTTATTTCTCGTAGCACAATTTCTCTCTCCCTATTTAAAACATCCTCAGAAAGAGTAGGTTTGAGAGCAAATTCTAAAATCAAATCTAACATTTCTTTAGCATCGTTTCTATGACCTGAAAGAGTTATATACATGCCCAAAACACCAGTTGCAGCATTATTATAGATATTTTTCTCAAATAAATAATCTTTGAGTTGATAAAAGTCTTTATCTTTGGTGCGACCCAAAATACAGTGTTCTAGTAAATGGGCGACTCCTCTTTGTCCACTTTTTTCAAAAAAAGATCCTCCAGCTGTAAACTGTAAATTAAATTCTACTTTATAGCGATCAGGAGTGGAATTGGTGATCAAATGAAAGTTTGGAGAAAGTTTTTGATAAGAGAACATAGGTTTTAGACTTGAATTTTGGAATTGATGATAATTTTCAATTTGAAAAAATTAATTAGTTTGGCTTAGATTTAGATTTGTCAAATAACAAGTAAAAATGCCTAAAACAAAATAACACTTGACAGGTTAAGAATTAAATGATTAACAATTAATTAATTGTATTAAATATTTACCACATGATTAAAAACGTCAAGGATACAGAGATTTACAAGCTTCACGTATTGATTTCAATACTAGATAGAAGTGCTGATGAGATGTTAAATAGCCAATATGGTCTATCTTATTCTCAGTTGATGATAATGTTTATGCTTGATAAATATAAACAATTGAACCAAAAAGAGCTATCTCTATGTATGGGACTCACTGAAGCCGCAGTCAGCAAACAAATTGAGAACATGTTTCATAAAGAGTATCTAGTACGTGAAGTAGATCCTAAAAATCGTCGTAAAAATATGGTATTTCTTACAAAATCAGGTCAAATAATTTTTGATAAAGCCAATGAATTATTGATGGCTAGAGCTGAGGAAATCTTCCAAGTCCTGGATAGCGGCGAACGAGAAATACTAAACAAAGTCTTAAACAAGCTTTTAGAGCAAACAAATTTACTAATCCCCCAATCCAATAATAATTTATAATCTTATGACTTATTTTAAAAAATTCAATCTAAAAAAACTTAGCTTAAATCTACCAAATAATAACAACTCTCTTATGCAGTTAAAAAAACCAAACAAAATTACCCAAGTGGCTAGCATAGCTCTTGTTTCTAGCTTAGCATTAGTTTCAATTTTTGCCTTTGTTTTACCAGGTCAATCCCAAACCAATCCAGTTGTCTCACAGACTTTGCAACAAAATAGCACCAAAAAGGTAAAAACATTAAAACTTGAAAAGGTATCCAGCGTCAGCTCTGATTCTATAAATTTTGATGGTAAAGTAACCAATGAGACAGAAGTTAGAATCTCAGCTAGTACACCTGCAACAGTTAAATCTGTGAATTTCACCCGAGGTAAATATGTGAAAAAAGGTGAATTATTAGCTACTTTAGGTGGTAAAACTGGTCCTCATCCGTTACAAATAGCTGTGATTCAAGCACAAACTAACCTATCAAATCTTGATACCAACCTTAACAACCTTAACAGTAGTAATGACAATAGTTTAGCTAAAGCAGATCAGCAAATCAAAAGTCTGGAATCCAGCATTACAGATTTACAAAAAACTTTGGATCTGACTAAAGATTCTACCAAGATCACAGTATCTTCTGCTGAACAGTCATTAAAAAGTCTCGAAGGAGATATAGTCAGGCAAGAGGATGCAGTTAAAAAGAATAGCAATCAAATCAACGCTTCTATAGATCAACAAAAAATTGGTGCAAAAGCTTTTGTTCAACAAAATGCAAGTGGAATCGCTAACTCCTTAACCAGTCTAAGTTCGACTTTACCTTCAGTATACAATTCACAAGCACAATCTCTAATTCAAGCAATGAATGGTTATAAAAATGTTGATGATAAAAATATTGTAAATGTATTAGGAAGTTTTGACGGAAGTTTAAATGACATAAACAATTTTTTGCAAGATATAATAAGAGATAATACTTCAGGTCCAGCAGTATCTCAAACTGTTAGCTTATTATCTTCTACTATTGCCTCTGCTAGAGCACAATCAGTCTCACAAAGAGCCTCATTGGATAACACTGGAGTCAATCGAGAAGCTCAAACTTCACAGGGCGTGAATGCACTCGATTCACTCAAATCAAAAAGGACTGATCTGCAACTAGCTTTAGATAAAGCTAAAAACGCAACAAATATCCAAGAACAAGCCACCTTGAGTCAAATCAATAACTTAAAACAACAAATCGAAAGCTCAAAATTACTTTTAGATACTGCAAAAATCGGAGCTCAAACCCAAGTCGATAGTACTGAAGGACAAAGAAAACTTTTGGAACTACAGTTACAAAGTACAATTAGTCAAGCAAGTGGCTTAAATATAACTTCTCCAATCGATGGAGTGATAACAGATTTGAAAATTACCCCAAACCAAGAAGTATCTGCAGGTTTAGAACTAGTTACTGTTTATGGAACTGGTGGAAAATATGTCCGAGGGTATGCAAAACCTAAAGATATTGAATATATAAAATCTGGACAAGAAATAGATCTGACTTTATCTGGTGACGATCAACCAAGCGGAAAAGCCAGAGTTTCCGTAGTTTACCCTGTAGCAGACTCAAACACTGGTTTAATTCCAGTTGATCTTGAGATTTTTGAGCAAAAAAATGAGCTAGCTTTTGTGCCTGGAGCCAAAGTAGAGGGTAAATTTAAAGTTCAGAGCGACACAGCAAATCAGACTATTTTTATTCCTAATAATAGTATCAGTATAGATGGACAAAAAAAGTTTGTCTGGGTAGTAGAAGATGGCAAGGCTACTAAAAAATATATAGTTTTAGGTCCCAATAACGGAGAAAATGTGGAAGCAACAGATGGTTTAATTGGTAATGAAGAACTTATTTTAACCAATTTGGCTGATCTTAGTGATGGTCTAAAAGTATCAGCGAGTAATTAGTTTTTCAAAGTATATCTGGGCTTAAAAGATTATAAATATAAATTATTCCACTATGGCAAACGATTTAAATATACAGACTGAACCATCACATAATATTGAAAATGATGGACACAAGGACTTTAATTACTACATAACTAAATTCTTTTTAAAAAACTCAAGACTAACCATACTTTGTCTTATTTTGCTTGCTATCTTGGGTATAGGTAGCACGATGCTACTTAAAACTACTGGTTTTCCAGATCCAGAAATCAAAACAGCAGTCGTTTCCACGATTTATAGGGGAGCATCTTCAGAAACAGTGTCAAAAGACGTGACTGAACCTTTGGAAGGTGCCATTAAAGATGTCCAAGGAGTGAGTAACTATGTCTCAACTAGCACTAACTCTTCTTCTCAAATAGTTATATCCATAGATCAAAGTGCAAACGCTGATTCAGCCAGAAGCAAGATTGACTCTGCAGTTCGAAGTGTGACTTTACCAAGTGCAGTCGATGCTCCAAAGCTAATAACACCTCAGATAGGTAGCTCAGACTTCTTTTTCTCAATTGCTAGCACAGATAACAAGAAAATGTTTGATATTTACGATCGATTCAACAAAGATCTAAGTCAAATCCCTGAAACATCAAAGGTTGAAACCCTTACAGAAATCAAGCGAAGAGTCTTGGTAACCATAAATAAAGACAAGTTAAAAACTTTAAATGTTCCAATTTCACAAGTTCAAACCCAACTATCTTCTTTTGGGGAGACTTTGCCTGTGGTTACAGGAGCTACTATTGATGGAGAAAGTAAAGGTATTACTACCAAGCTAAATTCTGCTTCACTTGAAGACGTTCAAAATTTTAGAATTAATATAACAGTAGTAGGATCTAATGATCTTAAAACCTACAAATTGACTGATTTAGCTGAGGTAAAAGTAGATTATTACTTTGAAAATAAAGCAGGATCGCTAGTTCAGTTTGGAGGAAACGAAAACAAACAAGTTTTACCTGCAGTTGTTGTCACTGTCCGAGCTGCCAAAGGCACAGATAAAAGTATTTATGGTAACAAAATCCACAATATTTTAAGTTCATACAACGACACAACCTTTATCAAAACCAAAGAAGAGTTGCCTAAAGAAATCAAAGACGTGGTGGTAGCTGAAAGTTTTTCAGTCAACGATAGTAACAAAGAGCAAGTAGATGAGGTAATCAGTGGATTGATCGGAGGTCCATTAGATGTAAATAACCCAATCGTTTCTAATTTAGGTTGGATATTGGGAGGTATTCAGTTGGTGTTTTTAGCCATGCTTGCTTTTGTGTCTTGGAGAGCTGCACTGATTGCTGCAGTTTCCATACCACTTAGTTTACTTTTTTCAAGTATTTACTTGTATTTCAGGGGTGAAAGTTTAAATACGTTAGTTTTATTTTCTCTGGTGTTAGTAATAGGATTAGTAGTCGATCCATCACTGGTTATCTTAGAAAGTATCCAACGTAAAATAGATACTGGGCTTCGAGGCAAAGAAGCTGTATTAGAAGCTGTGACAGATGTTGGATCAGGTTTATTTTTAGCAGCCTTAACCAATATCATTGTATTTTTACCTTTTGGAGTTATTTCAGGTGTTTTAGGTCAGATTTTTTCGTATATTCCAGCCACCATTATCCCAGCCACCATTGGTTCTTATCTAGTTCCTTTAGTGTTTTTGGCGTGGATCGGAGGGCTTTTCCTCAAGCCTACCAAGACAGGAGAATCAAGTGAAGAAGAAAATTTGTGGCCAATAGCCAAATGGTTAATAAAAACCAACAATCAAATTTTACACGGTTCGGTCTGGGTCAGGATGATGATTTTAGGTGTGGCAATTATAGTTCCGGTGTTTGTGGCAGGTTTCTATTTTGGTACTGGTAGGATCAAATCAGTCCAGTTTAGCAGTAGTCAAAATGGAAACGAAATCGCTTTAACTGGATCTTTTAAATCTACCCTACCTCAAGTTGATCGACAAATAGTAAAAAGAGAAATCTTAGAACTAATAAGTAAGTATGATTATGTTGAACAGACTTTTGAGCAAAGAGCTGGCTTAAACTATTATATAAAACTAAAAGAAGCAAAGGATAGGCCTGGAACTATCACCACCGAACTGGCAAAAACTTTAGAAAAAGATATCAAAGATAAATATAACAGTTTCTTTTTTGATTTAGCTGTAAAACCTATCAGTAACGGACCTCCAGCTGGAGGCTACCAAGTCGCTATCGGTGTCAAAACTAATGACTTAGATAAATTAGAAGTGGTTGCCAAGGATGTGGGTAAAACAATAGGATTAATCTGTAAAACCGGTCCAAGAGTTGTGAAAATAGATGCAGATTGTAAGAATGGACAAAGAATTGTGACCAAAATAGATGATGGTTACACTGATAAAGAAAACAAGGAGTTAGATATTATTTTGGATCGGCAAAAACTTTACGATGAAAAATTAGTGCCAGTTTCCGGCCCAGTAAGCAGTCAAGTCAATCAACAGGTAGCGCAACAATTTATTTTAGGATCTGACAAAAAAATAGCCACCATCAAGATTGAAAACGATGAGGTGGAGGTATTTTTAGATAAAAATCAAGTTGACCCTTCCACTCTCGAGAGTATTAAAAATACTAAAATAACCAACAATAATGGTACAGAGCTTTCTTTAGACAACATCTCTAATATTGAAGAAAAATCTCCAAAAGATTTAATACAAAGAGTCAAAGGACAAACTATAGGAGCAGTGCAAGCTAGATTAAGTGATGGTAATACCGATCAAGGGACAGCTGGATTAGTAACAAATGCTATTTTGGACCACTATAAAGCTAACGATGGTGAAAAAATAAAAGCTCTAGGCTTGAATAAAGATGCTATTGAGCAATATAGTGAGGGTAGTAGTGCTGATTTCTTAAAATCATTCCAAGAGCTATTTATTGCTTTGATTTTAGCTATATTTTTGACATATTTAGTTTTGGCGGTATTCTTTGGGTCTTTGACTCAGCCTTTGGTCATTTTATTTACTATTCCACTTAGTTTCATGGGTGTTTTCCCTGCTTTGTCTGCTTTTACTTCAGGGGAATTTGGATTTTTAGAAATAATTGGATTTATTATTTTGGTAGGTATTGTGGAAAATGTAGCCATATTCTTGATTGATGCTGCTAATCAAAAAATTAGGATCGGCTGGGATGATAAAAGAGCAATTGTTTATGCTTCTGGTATCCGATTTAGATCTGTTATATTGACCAAACTAACCGCCATTGCATCCCTTGCTCCACTTGCCTTCTTGAGTGAGTTTTATCGCTCAATCTCGATAGTGATCATGTTTGGATTATTAGCTTCAGGTTTTGTGTCTTTGATAACAACTCCAATTCTATTTATATTCTTTAGGTGGTCATCCAAGACTTTGCATAGATTGATTTGGTGGCAAAAGATTCTTTTCTTTGTGCTTTATCCTATCGCGATAGTATATATAGGCTATAAAGAAGGTAATTTAGATTTTAAATGGATCAAAAAGCTTATTGAGAAGCAAAATTAAATCTGCTATTTTAACAGACATTATTTTTAAAATAAGCATTTCTGATGTAATTTAAGCATCAATAGTGTATAAAAAAATACAGTGAATGACTATTTGCAAGAAATAAACTTATGTGCTTTGTTTATTAGGTTGATGATAAATTAATCTAATATGCTTGAATCAAACCTATATACACTAGCCAAACTACAACAACCACAACAAAAACCTGACTTAAATAACACCTTTCAATTCAGCGAAAAAATAAATGCTGATATTGTTGAGATTCAAAATATTATAGGTAAGGTCAACGTTAGGTTGCTCTATGGCATTCTTAAAAAAATTATACGTTTAGATATTCAAATAACACAAGTCGATAAAGTTGATGATTCTGAGCTGTTTTCTTATCTGCTCTCAGGTATAAATAATCACACTTTTGATTCAGATTTCATAACCTACTTTTCGTACTACCAAAGTTTATTAAGACTTGGATATACTCGTCAAAGGCTATACAGGATCATTGAAGAAATCCAAAACTATAAAGAAGCCGATTCCACATCAGTTTTGATAGATTTGGCCATGATAAAAGGCGTACACGATCCAGAAGGGAAAAATTTTGTGGAGAGTCTAATTGAGTTTAACGAAATAGAGGATTGGCAGCTAGAAATCATCAAGTCAAAGTCTAGTATTGATTTATCTGATTTATTTGAGACTAAAATATAGTTCAATTTTGGTTTGATTAGTTGTACACTATATATTAAATTAAAATGAATGTTTGCAAAAAAAATTTATCTCTGATAGACTTCATAATGATATTAAAAAATAAATCTAACTTACTATGGACACCCAAGACAATATAAAATTACCAGATCATCACTCACAAAAAAATCAACTTCCATTTTCACCTGAAACTTTAAAAGATATTGCTAAAATTAGAAGTGTTATAGGAAACATTGATATTAGCTTATTGAGTTCTAATCTTGAAAAGATCCTTGCCTTCTCAAGCCGACTGAATTTTAATAATGTTACAGATGATAAACTAGTGGCATATATTTTGGATGGGACAAATAATTTTAAAATCAGTATAGACGAATTATCATATTTATTACATTATAGAAAGTTAATCAATCTTGGTTTAACTTATAACAGATTATCCGAAATAGCTAGCCAAGCCTTAAATTTCCAAAGGGAATTATACCCAAACAATATGAAAGAAATTATTATTTTAGCTGGTATACACGATGATATGGGCAAAGAATATTTAACTTTATTAATCAAAGATAATGATATTTCTGATACTGAACTAGAAGCTATCAAAGCAAAGTCTAGCATCGACTTAACTTAAATTGAGTGTGGAAACCTTGAGAAGGCTTTATTGATAAAATAAACAATGTGGAATACAATAATTCCCAACAAAATGGCTGGTATGGTATAGTTTGGGCTAGTGTCAAAATCAACACCTACTATCACACCAAAATGAATGATTTCAGGTTTTGTTATCAAAAAGGCATAATTGGAATGTGTGGCTACATTGAATGGATAAATCAGCGACAAAAAAAACAGAAAAGTAAATACACTTTGCCATAGATTGATATAAGTGATGGTTTTGTGCTTTATGATAAGTACAAAGCTCAAAATATAAACAATTGCCCAATGCGACAACCAAAAAAGCCAAAAATAAATATGTGGGAAATCTTCTTTTAAAGCAGGTGTGGAAAACGAGGTTATCATAGCTGAAACACCCCAAAAAAACACTATGTTATACAAGAAAGATTTGAGTTTTAAGTCTTTGGCAAGTAGATAAAGGCAGGTAGAAAATAACGTGATTCCACAAATCTGTAAAATGGGTAAATCAAAGCGAATATCAAAGGTTTTGACTACGAAAAAATATACTAAAAAATGCAAAGGGAAAAACAATAACCCTCCAAAACTTATAATTTTTGAGATCAGTATTTGATTTTTGGAGTGCCATTTTCGGCTTAGATAGACCAAGGCAACAATGACTAGACTTAAACCGATAGCTAATAGATGGCTTGCTCCAAATGGTTTAAAAATAGGAATCATCTCGCTAAATACAATAAAAATAATAAGTTTAACTTTTCTCTAAGTCAATTTAGTTTGTGTCTGGTTTTAAAGAGCTTATCTACCTGCAATATAAAATGGATACCACTCCATCATAACAAAAATGCTATACAATGCTAAAATAAAATAAACCCCCCAACCTTGTTTTAATTTAGCTTGAATAGCTTGAGCAATTTTTTCAGGTAAGCCAAGATTATTTTCTTCTATTTGCAGGGCAAGTAAAGCAAAAAAGATATTTACAGAACTAATAGCTGATAATATACACCATGGGCAAAAAGCACCGATCTGATAAGCCGTAATCCACATAAAATAGCTTGAAAGTACAAATGCCCCAAGCGGAGGAAGTGTAACTAAATAAGTCAGGATTCGATTAGTTTTACGTCGATCGATATATATCAAACCAGTCAAAATAGCAGCTGGATAACCTGCCACACCTAGAAGCGACCAAGGAATACCAAATACTTCAGCGTAAGGACTTTTCATTACAGTCCCGCAGTTAAACACAGTGTTGATATTACAAGCTAGCTCTGCGTTTGGATTGCGTAAAACTTCAAATTTTTCTATAGTGAGTGTAGTAGCTGCTATAAAACCTGTAAAGGCGAAAAAGCAGATTATTATTGCCAAGAAGTTTTTTTTGAGAAAAGAACCGAAATCAAAAGTCATAGATCATCAAAAGTCATAGATCTCTAAAACTTAAAACCAACTTGATATTATGTCAATTCTATATTAAAATTTGCGAATCTAGTGACTCATGTAAAAATAACACTTTGAGACAATTACACTTTACAATATAATACAACTTCAAATGTTTCAATTTTATCATACAAATATCTTTCCAAAGCAAATTCAGGCAGGATATACTGAGGTAAATCTTGGGGTTTCTCCTGATTTAGTTGATGGCTTAGACTTTAAAATTAATAATAAAAATATTTTAAATCAAAGCTTAGATATTATTTCAACTCAATTAGGCTTGGATAAGACCTGTATTGTTACTGCAAATCAAGTGCATCAAGATAATGTTTTACTCGTCAATCAAAAGCTAGAGGACTATACTTTACTAAAAACTGATGCCATAGTAACCCAAAATCCTGAAATAATCCCATCAATAAGATCAGCAGATTGTGGCAATATACTTTTATTTGACCCGAAAACAAACATTCGAGCTGCGATACATAGTGGTTACCGTGGGACTGGTTTAAATATTGTCAGTAAAACTATTGATTTTATAACCAAATTAGGCTGTGTACCAAGTAATATTTTTGCTTTTATCGGACCGAGTATAGCACAAAATGCACTTTGGGTCTGGAACGATAACGCCAAATTTTGCCCAGACCAATACAAGGTCAAAATTGATAAAGATTATATCGACAACCAAAAACTATCAAATGATTTAGAGCTTTTTAAATATTACGAACTAGCCCAAACTGAGATAAAAAAATTTGAGACCCCTACAAAAATTGTGTCTGACAGAAAAATAATTTTAACTAATTTTAAATTTATTCCGTATGTCAGATAATACAACCACAACCAAACTACTTCAAAAAAGCATCAAAAGCTTACGACAGAA
>Ga0316610_1000204_pt1 | contig 15920 bp, 17 predicted proteins | sample MIS2017111B_MG_FD_207677 | JGI IMG/M metagenome (GOLD analysis project Ga0316610, IMG submission 207677) | Microbial mat bacterial communities from Middle Island sinkhole, Lake Huron, Michigan, United States - MIS.2017.111B | ecosystem: Environmental > Aquatic > Freshwater > Lake > Sediment... | reverse complement strand
AAAGATATATCAAGGAAATACTCCAAGTATTAGAATTTAGATTGCAAGATCAGATCACAGGAAAGATATATAGTTTTGAATCAAAATCACCAACAGGTCTACCGTACTAATCTGGGAAAGTCGGGTGATAATTTAAGGTAATACAAAACAACCACTCTTAAGATAATTTGTCAATCGATAGTTCAGATATAATATAAAACCAACAAAAAATCCTCAAATTAATGAGGATGAAAGTAAAAGTGGCGGTTCAGGCGGGGTTCGAACCCGTGACCTCTGCCGTGACAGGGCAGCGCTCTAACCAGCTGAGCTACTGAACCAAATTGTAAAATTGGTGGGGAGAAGTGGACTCGAACCACTAACCTCCTGGTTATGAGCCAGGCGAGCTGCCATTGCTCTATCTCCCGATATTGTCATCTTACCAGTAAGACTAATCTTAAGACAAGTCTTCATACTATATGATAACTTCAACATTTTGTCAAGATCTACAAATTTCCGCCCACTTATCCACGATTATTGTTTATCATTATTCTATCTGCCCGACATTTAAATCTAATTCAACGGTGTCAATCAGTTCATTCAACTTTTCTAAATATGACTTTTCCTCTTGTTTATATACGTAAAATTGGATTCTCGGGACTTTTGGTGTCAGACCCTGATCTTTAATGTAGTGTGCAAGTTCAGAGGCATTTGACCGCATATTTTTAAGAGTTGTACCCATTTTATTATCCACAGTTGTGACTCCTATCATAAGCTGATTTTCCCTTACTTTATAGCTGCAACTGGCGATAGTCCAATAAGTATCTCTCATTTTTTCCTTACCCAAAAGAAATACACTGATACTCAACATCAATCTACGGTTTACCTTGTCTTTGGAGCCACTATGTCTTGAAGGGTAGATTGTGGGAATAGGACTGGTAGATATGCTGACTTTTGAAGTTGGCTTTCTTGGGGTTTTTAGTGTCATATTTATTATATTTTAGCTAAATCTTTTCAGATTTTCTGTCTCAATTGATAAAACAATAACCTATTGATCATAAAATGTCAACACTACCACCTCATACCCACAAGCTGGCCTAATCTATCTAATAGCTCATTGTAAAATTTACTCTCAAACCCTTCTCTAAACAATTTAAATTGATTTTTTAGATCACTAAAGTCATAACTATTATATAAATCTGATTTTGATTTTGAAATATTAGCACCGTTAGTATTTTTCAATATACCGATCTTTTTTTTTGGTTTCTTTTTTGTGTTGACTGAGTTTTTTACAATACCTAGATTTTGACTTGTTTGATCTATGAAATACAATATAAAGTTTTCATCAAGTGTGAAAACAAATCCTAACCCATAAACCCTATGATTTACACATTCTGGTTTTTTTACCTTATAAATAACCCTAAATATCACATCATCCCTCGAAACATCAGCATTTTTCTTGCCCTTGCATTCCAAATTAAAATTCACAAATGAATAACCTTCAATTTTTTGGGTTGTGTCACCAAAGGCGATTGAGTTTAACTTTATGGGTTTTGACCAAGTATCAAACACACCTTGATTATAATCATCTCTAGGTTTTATATTACATATATTTGCACTGTGGGGTAGTTTTTGTTTTGGGATATTTGCTAAGTATATTTTACCCAGGTTTGAGTAGTAGGTATTCTTAGTTATTTGGATTAAGATATCCAGCTCCTGACAGATTGTTTTTTTATCTTGGTTTTCCACCTCTACACTATCTACGTTTTGCTTATTTAAAGTTTTATTATTTTCAGTATTTTGAGTTTTTGCTTCCCAAGACCAACCATCTTCAAAAAACTGGTAGCTAAGATCTTTATCCCTGGCAAAATCGTAATGCACCCCATCTACTTTATCACCTTGAGTTGTCATGATAATAAGCCCATCACCGTCGTTATTTAGGCTTATTTTAGACTTAAGTAGTAGTGTTAAGTACTTTTTACTTCCAATTATTGTATCTTTACCAAGAGTAATTTTTCCTGTTTTCCCCATCTCATCATGTAAAACCAAGCCAGATATATCCAAATCACTATCACCTTTGTTGTATAATTCAACATATTCCTCCCCTTGGGGATATATTTCATTGATTCTGATGTTGTTTGCAAAATAGTTTATATCTTTACTATTTACAACACTATTTGATACCTGTTTATTTGTGTCTGAAGTATCAGCCGAAGGTACTCTTTCATTCTCTCTTCCCAAGGTACTAGGTTGCTCTTCCCAGTTTTTACTATCAGTGAAATACTGCCAAGAATAGTCTTTTGCTATGGTAACACCAACTTTTATAAATGTTTGACTAACGATATTTCCTTGGTTGTCTTTTAGGATAACATTATCACCGTTGTTATTTAGAGTTATCCCTAAGTTTTTAACATCCAATATGGTGTATTCACTGGGTTTCAATGTTAGTCCCAGCAGCTTATTTTTTTTAGTTGCGCCCACAACATCTTCTAATGTAAAGTCGCTAAGATTAATTTCGTAGTTATTTGAATTATATAGCTCTATCTTATCTTCGTTTAGATCAACCTCTGATATCACAATACCCTCTACTTTATCTTGAATGGGCACTGTTTTTGAGGTTAAATCGAATACAAAATCCAAAAACCCTATATATGAAATTCCTAATTTTGTAGCATCAAACCTTGATTTCAAACAATAAGATCCTGTGGCAAAAACTGTTACAGTGGGTGTAAAATCCATTGGTGTAAAATTACAATCCGAGGTACCTACACTAAATTCTTGTTTTATAATATCCACACCATCGATCGATTCAAGCTTAATATCTAAATCAAAAGGAAGTGAAGGAACATCTATTTTCTCCCCTATATTTAATTTGAATTTAAAATCATCATATCCAGGGCTTGAAAAATGATGATAAGGTAGACTTGAGCTATTGCTGGAACCAATTAAATCAATTTTTGATTGACTCTGAACCCAAATGCCACCTATTTTCTCAATACTGTATTTATTGTTTTGGTTTTTATCTGTAATTAGGGTTGTTGGATTCCCTTGAAACTGTAATTCTTGAGCACTACCATCTTTTTTACTGAGAATTATATTTATATTTGTATTACTAAGTGACATATTAGTTGACTGACAAACGCTAATTCCATTTAATGTAGGGCTTGTTAATGACCTAGAGATTACCAGATAGCTTTGCGGATTGATTTTACATTTTGATAGGTCTTTATACGAAAGATCCTTACTTGAGCTTGCAGCACCCTTTATTACCACCTCTGTCATATCGACAATCGAACTGGTTGGATTATACAACTCTAGCCACTCATCTAGACCATCACTTTTATAATTCTTAGTTTGATTATCAAAAACCCAAGAACCATCCCAGTTTATCTCGCTAACAAAAATGCTACCCTCAGGTAGCAATGATTGAGCAAATACGGTTTGGTTTGAAAAGATAATCCCAAAGCCAAGTAGAGTAATTACTAGGCTAGACGTAAATTTTTGTCCAGACATATAAGTTTTATATTTTTAGTTAGTATTTTTAGATATTTTAATTTATCATATTGTTTAGTTGTGGCTTATTCTGATAGCTCGTCTAAATCCTCAACATCCTCAGGGTCACCATCCTGACTTTCTGTTTGTGCTATGTTTGTGATGGCAGATTTAGACTCTTTCATTTTAGTTCTTATTTTTATCTCTATCTCATCTGAAAGTTTCTGATCTTCGTACAAATACAGTCTGGCTGCTTTATTTCCAACTCCTAATTTAACAGGATCTTTAACACCATCACTGTAGGTGTAGGTATTACCAGACCTATCTATCAGTCCTAGATTTTGACCAACTTCTAAAATTTCATTGGCTCTACTAATGACTCCAGGCTCGTTAAATATCAGATCAAACTCAGATTCTCTGAATGGTGGAGCAACTTTGTTTTTAGCTACTTTTATTTTGTGTCTTGTGCCTATGATTTCAGTTCCCTCCTTGAGTTGACCTATTTTCCTGATATCAATCCTAATTGAAGAGAAAAACTTAAGTGCATTTCCACCTGTTGTAGTTTCTGGGTTACCAAACATCACACCAATTTTCATCCTAATTTGGTTGATGAAAATAACTACACACCTAGATTTACTTATTGCTCCTGTGATCTTTCTGAGAGCTTGACTCATTAACCTGGCTTGAACAGCCATCTGAGCATCTCCCATATTCCCCTCTATTTCAGATTTTGGAGTAAGTGCCGCTACTGAGTCAATTACAATAACATCGAAGGCATTTGACCTAACAAGACTATCGACTATCTCCAATGCCTGTTCACCATAATCAGGTTGCGAGATAAAAAGATCGTTTAAATTTACCCCTACCTGAGCTGCCCTATCTGGATCGAGGGCATGTTCAGCATCTATGAAAGCGGCTGTGCCTCCTTTTTTCTGAGCTTGGGCAATTATCGATAGTGAGAGTGTGGTTTTACCACCTGCTTCAGGACCATAAATCTCAATAATCCTACCTCTTGGAACACCTCCCACCCCAAGTGCCAGATCTAGACCTAAGACCCCAGTTGGGATTACATCTACACTGGTAGAAGCTATCTCGTTCATTTTCATAATTGATCCTGCGCCGAATGAATTATTGATTTGTTTTATAACTCCCTCTAGTACAGAAGCCTTATCACCTTTAATCTCATCTTTAGGTTTAGTATTTTTTTGAACTGCCATATAGGGTATAAATATAATATAAAATAATACAAATAGTTGTGTTTCTATTTAGTAATATTTTTAACAAAATGTCAAATTGCTACTTTTTTAACTCTAAGATCTAAGGTCAGATTACACCCATAATTCACAACTGTTTGGACTGTGAAATAGTTTAGCCCGAACTTACAGATTTGATGTTGGTAATATCTAATTATGTTGAGCATCATTAGCTTAAAATCTCCCTCTCTGTAATATTCTATTATCTTTTTATTCTTACTAACTATAGGGTTGATTCTTTGTGGATAAATTCATTTTGCTTTATTATATGACTGTTCTGAATTATTTTGTATTTTAAATTCCTGTGTAGTCAGGGTGTGTAATGTTGAAAACAGGAAACAATTCTTAATTTATGGGTTTTTTATTGCTCAATTTTTGCTCAGATTTGGCAGTGCTTTTACACCCCATATTAAGATAAACTGTGCATAAACACACACCATTAAAACTGTGGAAAAGATGTTAATCTATTGTTGATCTGGTTTTTGAGATAAAATAAAAAGCATATAAATATGCTTGGGTGGCGGAGAAAGGGGGATTCGAACCCCCGATACCTTGCGATATACTCGCTTTCCAAGCGAGCGCACTAGACCACTATGCGATCTCTCCAAACAAGCTTAAATTAAATATTTTTAGATATATATGTCAAGAATTATAGTATCTATTTTTGGTCTATTTTAAGTAAGGCATTTGTGGCGGCGTCTAATTCTGCTTCTTGCTTGCTTCTACCAACACCTGTACCAAGTTGTTCATTATCAATCATAACAGCCACCGTAAAAAGTTTATCATGCTCTTTACCTTCCTCGTTTATGACCTTGTAATAAGGGGTAGTTTTGGTTTGGCTCTGGTGGTATTCCTGTAATCTACTCTTGCTGTCTCTAAAGGCCTCATTTTGAACAATTAAATCGCTTCTATATAGTAAAACTCTTTTTAAGAAATTACCACAAGGCTCTACCCCCCCATCTATGAACATAGCCCCCAGAACGGCCTCAAAACAATCTGCTAAAATGGGTAGACGAGATCTCTCATTTGTGTCTGAACGTTCACCTTTTGAAAGGTTTATTAGATCATTGAATCCTAATTCAGTAGCTATATTACCCAGTGTCCTATAGTTAACCAAACTAGACCTGATAGCGGTAAGCTTACCCTCTGGGAACTCGGGGTAGGTTCCAAATAGGTAATCAGTGACTATTAACTCTAAAACAGCATCCCCTAAAAACTCAAGCCGTTCATTGTGTTGGAATCCACCCAAACTCTTGCTATTGTGCTCATTTAGGTATGATCTGTGGGTAAAAGCTTGCTCTAAGATTCTTTCATTGATAAAATTGTAACCAAGGACATTTTGGGCGACTAATAAATCCATATTCTAATAATTTCTTTTTTTCAACTACTTGATTAACCATTTATGGGCTCCTAGATCAATTAAAACCCAATGTTTCACATGCCTGCTAAACCAATAGTGAAGGAGTGAAACTGGGATAGACACCATCAAAACCGCCCTTATATCTGTGGTGAGAATATCTGGGTTGATTATTTTAGTAATTGGTTCTATTGCTGATACAAATTGTCCGAAATCCATACTATTTATTCAAAATTAAAAACTGGGTGCTTTCACCAGCTATATCTTTTGAACGTATTTTATATCCATTTTCAATCAAAGTCAAATTTTGGGTAAAAATCTGCTTTATTTGTTCATTTTTATCTTTGTTAGCTATCATTACAACTAGTTTTGAATTTGAGTTTTGAGAAATTGTGAGCATATCTTCAAGCTTAATTTCTGAAGTGTCAACAATCAAAACCTCAGGCTCACCTATTTTATCAATTATTGATGAACCAGCGGAAATACCATCTATTAACGCTAATGACACTGAATCACATTTTATTTTATACAGTAGTTTATCGTTTCCATCAAGTAATGATTCGATTTCAAAGCCAAGTTGGCTATATTGACCTGAATTAGCAATAAAATATTTTTTACCTGACCAATTTGAAGTTGTATCTTTTCGACTGCTTAGATAGATAGTATTATCTGCTAAATCCTTAATTTCGATTTGTTTTGACCAAACAAGGTCTGATATATCTGATTTAATGGTTAGGGTGTCTTTGGTGATTTGTAGTGTAAGCATTGGTAGTTATTTATCTAAAATATTTGGTGTATCCTGCTGTATCTTTATCGTAAGTTCTAACCTCATCTATTCCGTATGACTTAGATGGGTCGATGTAGATCAAATCTATCTTGTCGCCTGATTTTTTCAAGACTAAGGCAATTCGGTTGTTTCGATCTTGTGTTTTAGCAAACCTGAGATATTGCCCTTTAGTTAAGTTGTTTTCTTGGCCTGTGGCTGTCTTTGCAAGGCCTTTTTCAGTGAGTAGGCTAACTAGAGAACCATTGGCTGGTAATCCCCATAAAACGCATGCTCCAGTGCTATTTCCATCACAATTTCCTGACAAGTAGTAAATATCTTTGTTGTTTAGTTGAAGCTTATCAAAAGCATCTTTAACATTGAAATATAGTTTGCCATTTGATAGATAGCGTGTTAAAGGTACAAGATAATTATCAAGGTTGATATTTTGAGTGAAGCCTGCTTTTTTCCAATAAAACAATGCATATTCTGTATCTTGATCTAGGCTTTCAACCTGAACATTATCAAATTTTGGTTTTGTGTTTGATGAGATAATTTGAACTAGATCTAAATCTTCGTTTTTGCAATTTGTATTTGGTATCCAAAAATTAGTTGAAGCTACAACTGGCTTAACTTCACTTGGTGGAGTCTTTGAGAAAGTAAGTGTACAGTTTAATTCTGTAATATATACATTTTCATTTTCGACTGATGATGCTGGTATACGTACCAAGCTAGGTTTTGGAGTTTCGGACACCACCTGAGTTTCCGGGGTTTTAACTTCAGTAGTTGTTTGGGTTTGTGCGACCTCTTCAGATTTTTGCTTATCCGCTATTTGTTGCTCAACCTTAGCATTATTTGGATCTATATCGATTGATCCGTTTTTCTTCTCAAGCACAGCTGCTACCTGAGGTGCAGGTTTTGTGCTTATATTTGAATTTATTAACCAAATAGTGCCCCCAGCCACCAAAACAATAGCCACCAAAGAAACAAACACACTTGGTATTTTGTTGTGATTTAGGTTACCCAAACCAGAAGTTCGATTAATTTTTTTAGGAACTATCCTTTGGCGATGAAGTGGCATAGACCTGATTTGTTTTCAAACAGACTTATTTTGTAGCTGTTTGATTTGATGAAGCGATCAATTTTGCTAATCTACTTTTTTTACGATCAGCTCTCTGTCTAGGTATAAATCTAGTTTTAACAGCTTTATCTAGTGCAGAATAAGCTGAAGACAATGACATATTTATATCTGAGCCAGTAGAAACAACTGCTTTTCTAAGATTTTTCAAGGCTGTTTTCAATTTGGATTTAGTTGTAAGATTAAACTGTCTTTTTCGTAAACTAGATCGGTTGGCTTTTTTAGCTGACTTGGTGTTGGCCATATTTATACTTGGTTGATGTTGATTTAAAACGTTTTAAAGGTGATTTGAGTGAATATATACTTTTGTTGGAGCGGGTAAGGGGAATCGAACCCCTGTCTCAACCTTGGCAAGGTCGTGTGCTACCATTATACCATACCCGCAAATATAAATCTATTACTTGGAAATTTAGGACAAAAATAATTTCGTCATTTGTGACCGCATAATTAGGTTTAAAACTAATTATTAAAAATGTCAAGCTTATATTTACCAAACTAAAACACTACCATCAGTTTGCCATATATTTGTGAGATCATTTAGACTAGCAGCATAAAATGATCCAGATTTTCCCAATCTAACATCTTGAACTTTCCCCACATAAAGTCCTTCTTTGGTATTTTTAGAAAAATTGGAAGTATAGACTGGTTGATTGACTAGTTCGGTATCGTCTTGGATCCAGTCAACTTCGGCACTGTAACCATATAAACCACTCAACAAGCCTTTATTTGAAGATTTGCCAACCCAAACTGCTAATTTTGTTTCGGGGTTTGTAATCGTCTTTACAAGACTTGTATTTGAGTCAACCTGACTAACAACTCCTAAAACTTGACCACTGTTATTTGTGATCACACCACCAAACAATACTCCATCAGCACTACCTTTATCAATTGAAAAGCTATTTGTCCAGATATTTGGTGTTGTAATAATTTTCGAAACCAATTTAGGGTTTAAATCTGCACTGTAATTTTTTGATAAAGCTTTTTTAAATATTTGTATTTGATTTTCTGTATTTTGACGTGGTTTAAAATAAAAATATGCATATGGCCAAGCCCAAAGCATCACATGCGTAATCAATATTGCGTAAATTAATCTTTTAAGAGTTGCAATCATATTAGACAAGCTTTTAAAAGCACCAAGTATTTATAATACAAAGGTAATTTTGGTGTCAATAATTTCTTGACATAAAGAGAGCTGTAAATTTATGCTCTTAAGCTAAATAGATTTTATTAACTCTTTAAGATTTTTAATATGCAAATATTTATTGATTCTGCTGATTTAGATCAGCTTCGTAAGTACAGTCAGTGGGGAATTGTAGATGGTGTGACCACAAACCCAACTATAATTTTTCAGTCTCAAGCAAACCTAAAAACTAGAATTCAAGAAATATGTAAGATTGTATCCGGTCCAGTCAGTAGTGAAGTTACAGTCGAGGACGCTGAGAGTATGGTCAAACAAGGCATAGAAATGGCTTCTTGGGCTCCCAACGTCTATGTAAAAGTACCATGCACACCAAACGGTTTGATTGCCGCTAGGATTTTAAATGATCAGGGTATTCATGTAAATGTGACTTTGGTATTTAATCCACTTCAAGCGCTACTTGCTGCCAAAGCTGGAGCTACACTTGTCAGTCCATTTGTGGGAAGGCTTGATGATATATCTGAGGATGGACTAGGTCTCTTGGCTGATATAGTCGAAATATATGCCAATTATGGCTTTGATACTCAAGTACTCTCGGCTAGTATCAGGACACTTCATCACGTCATAGAGTCAGCCAGAATTGGGGCAGATATAATCACCCTTCCACCTAAGCTTCTAGATCAGATGTTGAATCACCCTTTGACTTCCAGCGGTCTGCATAAATTTATGGAAGATGCTAAAAATATCACTTTCTAAGTCAAATCTAGGAATTGACAAAAACACCATTTTTTCTCATTACTGTAAGGAATTCTTAAAATTCGGTAAAAATCAATTTGTATAAATTTAATATGACCACAATAAACGCAACCCAAAGTCACAGACAGCAGACTTTCGTCATGATCAAGCCTGATGGAGTCCAAAGAAATCTCATCGGAGAAGTTATTAGTCGATTTGAAAGAGTTGGACTAAAGCTTGTAGCCTTAAAAATGATCGTACCTGATAAAGAAAGACTTGGTACACACTACAATAAATCTGATGAATGGTATGAGTCAAAAGGCCAAAAAACAGTTGATAATCTTACCAAAAGAGGTATTGTACCAACTAAACCAGCTATCGAGTACGGTAGAGATATTGTCCGAGCTTTACTGGACTATATGTCATCTGGTCCTGCAATCCTGATGATCTGGGAAGGTAATAAATCCATGGAAGTGGTCAAAAAGCTTGTCGGAGGTACAGAACCAACCACTTCTGATATCGGTACAATCCGCGGTGACTACACTCTAGATTCTTACGATAAAGCCAACGAAGACAACCGTGCTGTCAGAAACCTTATGCACTGTACAGATCCGGCCGATGGAGAAGATGAGGCAGCTAGAGAAATCAAAATCTGGTTTACTCCTTCAGAAATTACAAACTATAAGCATATTCAAGAAGCTGTCTTGTACGATCCTACAATCAGTGGTATTTTACTATAAAAAACCAGTTTAAGCTTTAAATATAATTAATTCCCGTGTTTTGCGGGAGTTTTTTTGTGGTAATTTACAGAATGACTTTTATAGAATATAATATCATCATAAACAATGTTGCATATGTTTGATAATAAATCTAAACCAATAGAAAAAATAATACAAATTGACACAAGGACGCTTAATCAAAAATTATATGACTGGGGAATATCTATTGTTTTGGGTTTAATTGAATTCAAGAAAGCAAGATTATTAGCTAAACAAACACAATATTTCAAAGATGAAAAAAAAGCTCAAGATAAAAAGGACAGAATAATTGAAGAACAATATTTCAAGTTGGTCGAAAAACTAAATGAATTACCTCGCCCAAGATCATTTCTAGAACTAAAGAATTGGATCAAACAATTAAAGAACCTCTTCAAGGAAGTCGATCCTAACTGGGAAGCCATATATAGCCCTGTATTTACTCTGGGTCGTCTAAAAGTTAGAATAAATACTGATGACAATAAAAAAAATATAATAAGTTTATGGGTTTTCAATCCTAACCCAAATAGAGACTCAGACTCGCTAGTATTGGAAATTAATCTAACCAATGAAACAATTAACACATCAGATTATATTTTAGATCATATTTATAATCCATTTATGAAATTTATAAGAAAAACCAAAGTTGGTGGAAGTTGGACTTCGTACAAAGCAGATGAGTAATCTTTAGCCTAAAAACTCAACTTTTGCTTGTAATTGAGCTTTAAACTCGAGTTTTTCATCTAGCTCTTTTTTGGTCTTTTCCACAGTTTCTTCACCGGCTTTTGAGACAAATCCTGGATTGTTTAGCAAGCCTTCGAGCTTGGCGATATCTTTGTTAGTTTTTACCAGATCTTCCTTGGTGCGACTCAATTCTAGAGCTAAATCTGGGATTATATCTTTGAGATCAAAGCTAAATTCGATTCCAGACCATTTTTGGGTAAAACTCAGTTTTGATGACTTATCAGTGTCCTCTAGCTCTAATCTAGCGATTTGGCGGATAAAATTTTGATATTTTTTCAATATTAGGTTATCTGAGTGGATATTTATTTTTAAAACTGGATCGATACGATACAAACCTCGCAATTTTCTAAACTCTGTTACGAATGATATAATAGACTCAAACTCACTTGAATTGAATATGTTGGCGTCAAAAGTGAGTAGTTTAAACTCTTGTTGTACTAAAAGTTTGTTTTCTGGATTTATATTACTGTCAAGCTTTGAGATTTCACTCCAGATGGCTTCAGTTTCAAAGGGTATGAAAGGGTGTATGAGTTTTATAAGTGGCTCAAACACGTGTTTTTTGGCAAATGGAAGTTGATCAGGTGAAGTTTTTAGATATTCAATATACCAATCTGCCAAATCATCCCAGACAAAGTGATAGATATCATCCATGACTTGCCCAAGTCGATATGCGGCCATGTTTTGAGCAATATCCTGATTTAATTTATCAAGCTTTTCCCAGATCCATCCAGAGGCTGAGCTGATTATAAATTCGTCTGTTTGGGTTATTGCAGTCATATTATTGGATTGGTGATGCTGGAAAATTATATTCTGTTTTTAAAATATCTTTTAAGTCTTCAGTTGTAAAGTGGATAGTAGGGGTACCAAAGGCATAAGCCACCACCTGATAGGCTCCAAAGGTTATATTTATACCACCATTTGGAGTAAATGACCAGTTTTCATAATTTTCATTTTTTGGTTCCAAGCCTTCGTTAAAATATTCTTGCATATCAGTATTGGCAAATTTTGTGGCAAGTTTTTGCTTTGACTGAGTTGAAAAATAGTTTAGATAGTTTGAATCTGTTTTAAATATATCATTTAATTTAAGCTCTTTGCCAGTTTTAAGGTCAAAATTGAGTGTCTTGACAAATGGTATACCGTGAGCACCTCCTGAGTAGTTGTAGCCACTAAATTCTACACTTAAGAGATTATTTTGATTATAGTTGATATGATAGTCAATTTCATCACTGTAGCCAGTAAAATTGGGATCTTCAGTGCTCCTGGTGTCGGTTTTAAGAATATCCTCAAAATCAGCTTTGGTTTTGGTTATGTCTGAATATTGGGTTAGAGATTTATTTATTGAGTCTTGAATCTTGTTGTCTTTGAGTCCTGAAATCTGTGGGTAAGTATATGCAATTGTGTAAAATTTTTGAGTTTCGGTGTTGGTCTTTGGTGTGATTTGAATTTCATTTGCCTTAGTGTTTGAAAGATAAAAATTCTCTGGAAATGCGGTATATAATAGAACATCTAGTGTTTTATCTTCTCCCACTTTAGTCCATTTACCGATCAAGCTGACATCACTTGAAGACGGATCCTGCCTCTCAAGATTTAGCTCAAAACTAGCATTTTTCAGGTCATTAATAAACTCATCCAACTTTATTGCAGAGCTACCATCTTGAGTTTTATCAATTGTCCCAGTTAGTTTTAAAGGATTATTGAAATGATCATAACTATAAAAGCCTGTCACAACTGAATCAGTTATATTTAAGACCATGCTGACATTTTGATTGTCAATTTTCCCACTAAAATATTGCTTGCTTTTTAGATCGGATTTAGTGGTTTGTTCTTGGTTTGTACTAGTGTTTTTATTGTCGGAGCTTGATGTAATATTGTTTGGATTTGAATCTTGAGTTGTTGGTGTATTTGTGTTTTGAATCTCAATTTTTGTAGGGTTATTAAAAAAATTTTCGATTTTAAAGCCTTTTGGCAATAGACTGAAAACTAAATAACCGAGAAGGATTACCGTGCAGATATAAACTATCCAAACAAAGCTTATTTTTGGTTTTTTAGCGGTTTCAACTTTTTCATTTTCAGTTTTATTTTCTAACATAGGAGTTTCGGTTTGATTGAAAAACAACAATCCTACTTAAATTTTGTTTAATCTTGGGTTTTTTCATTATCATATAAAAAACGGGAAATATTCCAGAGTTTGTTGCCAAAATTACGCCATTTTATGACCAGCTCGTCCGCAGATTTTTGACTCATGAGTGCATCTCTACCAGGTACAATCAAGCTATTTAAAGCAGATCTGACACTGTCAGCGGAAAATCTTTCAATCATTTCGGCGGGTTCGATACCGTTTCCGAGGCTTTTACTCATTTTACGACCTTTTTCGTCTCTAGCCACAGCGTGGACAAACATATGCTCAAATGGTGGCTTATCTGTGAAATGATAACCGAGCATGATCATACGACAAATCCAGATATTGAAAATCTCACTGGCACAAGTCATGGTGTGAGCTGGGTAGCTGTTTCGGTGGAGATATGAGTCATTTACAGCTAGTTCGCCTCCGAGGCTATCCAAGAAGATTTGGCGTGGGTCAGAGGTTGTATTCACACTTGTATTTGAGCTTTTAGACATATTAGAATCTAAAATTACTTTATAAATGGCGTCAATAGATCGTCTAAGAGCATAATGACTTCTTTATCCCAATGTTCCTCCCATTCTTTAGGTTCAAGCAAAGATAAATATACCTCATTTCCATCTTTAATCACTCTAGTAACTGAGTTTAGAGGATAGCCTTCATTGATTGGATATTGAATTTTTGCTACAAGTAGTGAAGGGCTGATTAGAGTTTTTGTCAGAATTTTGTCCGAGCTAACAACAGAATATCCAAATACCCACTCTTGTCTAACTTTTCCTCCATATTTTAGTGCGAGCTCTGAATAATAATTTACTAAATTTTCTGGAGTTAGTTGTCCATATTTTTCTAAAACTGGCTTTTTTATGTCTTTTCTAGGGTTATCCACAGATTGTACACCATGGAGGGACATTCCAGAATCTTCAGCAAAGACCAAACCTTTAAAGTTCAGCTTTTCTTGATAATACTGAGCTTTTAGGACTGAGTTTTGGGCTTCGTCATCACCGCTTTCGATTGGTTCTAGGATTGTGTGTTTGGGATCGAGATCAACCAATGAGAATAACTCAAGATTTGGTTGCAACGATTTAAAATACCGTTTATATCGATCGATTTTGGCTGGGTTTGTGGTGGCAATTAGGAGTTGCATAGGATAATTTTTTTGTATATAGGTTATTAAAAATTGTCGTTCTGAGCAAAGCGAAGAATCTATGCTCAAGTCTGCTAGAGATCCTTCGTTGCACTCAGGACGACACCGGTTGTGTGAAGTGAGGTATTTAGAACTTGATCATTAAAAAAACTTATGAATATCCTCAAAATTATGTAAAATCTGCTCTTTTGGCAAGACTTCAAGCAGCCTATCTCCTCCGTGGAAACCCCATGCGCAACCTATGATTTTACTTGGATCTAAAAATTCTTTAGCTTCGACCACATCTCGAATAGTATCGGTGACAAAGTATATATCTTTTAAATCAACTTTCCAGTCTTCTGCAATCTCTTCCATTTTAGCTTCTTTGGAGAAATTTGGTCCAAAACCGATAACATGTGTAAAACTTAGACCTGATTCTGTGCAAAACTTATCCAGTGCTGGTTGATAAGCTGTGGAAACTACGGCCATTTTTGTGTTTTGTAGTTTATGTAATTCCTGGATGAATTGTTTAAATAGCTTCAACTCGTGTTTTTCTTTTAGTTCATATTCATCTTGGCGAAACTTCATAAGTTCATCAGTTTCGTCCTGTGTGTAAACTCGATCTTTAGTATATCTTGGCTTAATTAAGCGATGATTTAGCATTTCTTCAGCTGTTTCATTGTAACTTCTTTGGGTCATCTCAGAGTGTGCCTTGACCGTGGCATCCCAAGAATCAGCCAAAGTGCCATCAAAATCAAAAATTATGTAGTGCATGGATATATAGTCTATCAAGTCTTCAGGTTTGTAAAGTCGAAAGCTTCAGACAAATCTATTTTATGATATTGTGAATATCGCTAAACTCCTTTAAAATCTGCTCTTTTGGCAATACTTCAAGCAATTTATTATAACCTTGGAAGCCCCAAGCACATCCTATAATTTTAGTTTTATCTAATAATTCTTCGAGTTCCCAAAAATCAGTTTTGGTATCGGTAAAGTAATAAAGCTCATTTAAATCAACCTCCCAGTCTTTTGCTATAGCCTTAACCTTTTCCTCTTTGGAGTGATGATCTTGAAAACCTAAAACATGGGTAAAGTCCAAACCAGTCTGTTTTACAATCTCTGTGGTGTGTATTGTATTGGCAGATGACACGATGGCAAGTTTTACATCCTGAATTTTAGCAATTTCTTGGATAAAACCTTCAAAAAGATCATAACCCATTTGATGTAGTTCTTTGCCTAAAATATCATACAGCTTTGCCCATTTTTCAAGCTGTTCGGCTGATTTTTCTTTGCCGTGTGGGGTTTTGTTCTCGTTAGGACTTCC
>Ga0316610_1000203_pt1 | contig 16034 bp, 13 predicted proteins | sample MIS2017111B_MG_FD_207677 | JGI IMG/M metagenome (GOLD analysis project Ga0316610, IMG submission 207677) | Microbial mat bacterial communities from Middle Island sinkhole, Lake Huron, Michigan, United States - MIS.2017.111B | ecosystem: Environmental > Aquatic > Freshwater > Lake > Sediment... | reverse complement strand
TTTACGAAGTTTAAGTCTTCAGGAGAATATGTAGGTATTGATGCAAATAGTTTAGATACTAAATACTACTTTACTTGGAACGATACTAAAAATGGTACTAACACATGGCATTTGGTAGGAAATCCAAATTCACAAGATATTCAAGTTAAAATAACCATAGGAAATCCGAATAGTCCTGTTGTATCTCAAACCCTTACCGTACCAGCATATGGAAATATTACTCCTAAGTTTCCTAACATTCAAGATGGGCCTATTACCATTGAAAGTTTAACTCCATTAGTTGCAGGGCCAAATGCAGGTTCTATTGCTCAATTCTATGCTACTCAAAGAACCTTTACCAGTTTTAATTCAAGTAATGAATATGCAGGTATTGGTGCAAGTAGTTTAGATACAAAATATTACTTTACCTGGAACGATACTGTAGGTGGAAATCATACCTGGACACTTATTGGAAATCCTAACGCTACTCCTGTTGATGTAAGATTAACCATAGGAAACCCTAACAGTCCTATTGTAGATCAAACATATACTATTCCAGCATATGGAAGAATAACTCCAGAGTTTCTCAATATTCAAGATGGGCCTATTATTGTAAGCAGTGTAAATGGTACTTCTCCTATCTTTGCTACTCAACGGGTATTTACCAAGTTTAATTCAAGTAATGAATATGTAGGTATTGCAAATAGTAGTTTAAAGAATAAATATTCATTTACATGGAATGATACGAAAAATGGTACTCATACCTGGACACTTATTGGAAACCCGAATGCTACTTCTATGGATGTACGAGTAACCATAGGAAACCCTAACAGTCCAGTAGTAAACCAAGTGCTTACTATTCCAGCATATGGAAGAATAACTCCAGAGTTTCTCAATATTCAAGATGGACCTATTGTTGTTACTGCTATAAACCCAGCAAATACCTTCTATGCAACTCAACGGGTATTTACGGTATTTAACTCAAGTAATGAATACGCTGGGATTGGGGAGTAGGGGTTTATATGAAGAAATTTAGTTTTTTACTTGCTCTATCTCTTGTAATTAAATTAGCAAGTATTGGTTTGGGGCTCTACACAAGTAGATGGCTAAACGGTCTAGATGCGGCAGTTTTTGCTCAATATAATCAAATAAATGCTTTGAATACTATTATTCTGGCAATTATTTTGTTTGGAATACCAAGTTTAATTCAAAAAATTTACACTAAAAAACATACCGATTATTACAGAGAACAGGCTTGGACTATTTTCATGATAATTCGGGCTATTTCATATATTATAGGTGCTGTTATATTATTCATAAGCCTTCCCTTTACGGCTATTTTAGATTGGCCAATGGCGTTTTTATTATACTCAATTCAATTTCTTTTGGTAATCGATCTTCATTTTCGCTCTATTGCCGATGCTGTTGGCAAGTCTTGGTGGTTTAGTTTAACCGATTTTATGGTTAAATTTATTGTTGTTGGTGTTTTGTTTACAGTGCAAATAAATTCTTATCCCCTTACGTTGTCAGTTTTTCTATGGGCAATTACCATAGCGTATAGTATTGGACTTGGTGTTGATTTTAGTATATTTAAAAAATACTCAACACTAACAAAAAATATTGATTTTGATATTGCAAAAAAGCTTGTTCGCCCGTTATTTTATGTATCGCTTACGGCTTTTATTGTATCATTTTATTCAGGTGCTGACATTCTTATTTTAGGTAAAATTGGCCTTTCAAACGAATCAATAAATGGATACAGTAACGCATATAAAATATTCAGCTTAGCACTTGTAATTCCTTCCTTAATAATACCGCCACTTGCAAGCTATGTGCATAAAAATTATGTACAACAAAAAATTCAAACTCGATTTCAAAAAATAACAACTTTTTTATTACCATTTGTTTCAATTCAAAAAAGAATCATTATTGAGTGGTCATTTATTAGTTTTGTATTAGGTGTTGTTGTTGGAGGTGTTATTCTTGTTGCAACACCACTTATTATTTGGCTTATTGATCCAACATTACGCTACCCAGATGCAATTCCAAGTTTATGGGCACTATCCATTGGTCTTGCTATTGTTTTTCCTACTTCGTTTTTAACGAACCTCCTTATTTTCTCAGATGGTGAAAAAACTGAATTTTTTGGTATATTATTTGTTGCTGTAGTATCGCTTATTGGATACGCTATTTGTATCCCATTGTTTGGAGCTGTTGGTGCTGCTATTGCAACTTCATTATACCTACTCGTAGACTTTATTATAAAAGCCTATTCTATTAGTCGTTTCGTAAGGTTTGATACATCCTCTGAACTGAATCCTGTAAAGTAAATTGTGGTTTCCAATTTAAAAAGTGTTGAATTTTTGTTGAATTACTGATCACTTGATCTGGTGAATAAACAGTATCACCGATTGTATAGTCTTTCTTCCAAATTGAAGCAAAAACGTTAATTAAATCTTCATTTGAGACAATATTACCAAGCCCTAAATTAAATATTTCAAAACCAGCTAATGGCGTTTGAGTTAGTAAATATATTGCCTCGCTTACGTCTCTTACATCAATCCAATCTCGAGTTGCTTCTTTATTTACGTTGTGAATTTGAATAAGTGGTAGTTGCTGAGAGAAAAATTCAACTAGTTTTGCAGGTAACATTCGAACTGGTTGGTTTGGACCAATAATATTAAACGGACGCAACACAATTGAAGGAACTCCTGTGTATTTTTGCCAACCCTGAATAAGCTCTGTAGCAATTAATTTAGAGTGCCCGTACATTGAATTCGGTAAACATGGAGTAGACTCCGTAATTTGATCAGAATGAGCACCATATTCAGCTGCTGATCCAATAGAAATAAAAAATGCAAGATCAGGTGCTTGATTTTGCAATACTTCAAGCAGATTCATTGTACCTACAATATTTACCTCAACAAATGTTTTATTGCTGCCAGCAATTACCCCAGCTAAATGAATTACTCCGTGAAGATTACTTGAAATTTGTTTTTTTATATTCTCAATATCACAAATATCACCATGAAAAGGTATTACCAAAAAATCTTTTTCAAGCAACGGAATAAGATTACTTCCTAAAAAGCCCCTCGACCCTGTTACTAATATCTTTGGCTTTTTCATATGGTGTTAAAAATAAAAATGAGTGAAGAATTTCAATAGAAATCCAACAGCACGCTTTAAAATCTCTCGTTTAAAAAAGTTTGGATGTTCAAAACAAGACGTATAGATTGGAAATAATAATGCAGCAAATTTTACACTTAAATCACTACTTTTTGAGGCAAATGGGCTAAGGTATTTTGCATAGGTAAACATAGCATTTCCACCTTTAAGCTGATTCTTTTTGAAAGAGTTTAAATCTCGATACATATAAGTTTTTTGCTCAGTATTTTTGAAGAAAAGATTGTTTTTCCCAACTTCTTTTTGCACAGCATCAACATACATCCAGCCGAAAGCAAGGTCATCATAGCCATGCTTAATAATAACATTTTCTCTTTCTGGCCCAGGGCCAAGCAACTCCTCATTTTTAAGATTATATTTACGAATTATTTCCGCATTCATGGCGTAATTCCACTCGATAAGAGCTGGAGCATACAACAAGTTAGCAAGGGTAAGTTTTTTTTGATATTTCACGTTTAAATCTTGTCCTGTGTTATAAAATTTCAACCCTAAGAAACAAATAATTGGATACTTTCTACTTGAATTATCTTCAATATTTTGATGAAGAATTTCCAAATGAGTTGGTAAAATCCAATCATCGGCGTCAACACAAACCGCCCAATCACCTTTCATATGCTGAAAAGCAAAGTTTCGTGCACTCGCAGTTCCTCCTTGGGTTTTTGATAATAATGTAAAACGAGGATCATTACCCACAACACCATCAAAAATAGCCTGTGTTTGCTTTTCTTTAGGAAGAGAGCGAACATCAACTGACGGAGAATAATCTGGATCCTGACCAATTTCAAAACGATCTAAATCAACTCCTGGTGATCCATCATTTACTACTAAGCACTCAAAGTTAGTGAAAGTTTGGCTTTGAATCGAACGAAGTGTTTGTTCTAAATATGGTTCAGTTCGGTGATGAGGAACAATGATAGTAAAAAATGGCTGCGACATAAAAAAATAATGAGGTTAGATAATCGCTATAATCATAATATTAAAGATAACTGTCAAGATGCATTCATTCGTGCTATCTTCATTGACATTCAGCTGTAAATAGGATATATAGTCAAAATATGATCAACTCAGAAACTTCATCAAAATTAGAAAAAGGAACTGCTGAGATTGGAAATTTTGAGCGATTAAAAGAACTTGCTCCTCGTTCAATTCAACAAAATGAAACTCTTTTACACGAACTTGCTCGATACAATATCCCTATTTCTTTAGAAACAGAAAAATGCACTACTGTTGCTGATTTTATTGAACTCATATACAATCCATTTCAATATAATGAAGAGTTTAGAGAAAATATAAAAAATGAAAATATAGTAGGTTATGTTAAAAATCTTCCTGATAACATAAACAAACCTTCAACCATAGGGTCTAATGAAATAGCACGATATAATCAAAGGTATTCTTTTGAAGGCGGGTTAATTCGCTTTCGTAAAGCAGAAAAAAGTGCGAGAGAGAATATGGTAAAACGTGCTGCAGAGCTAGATTCACAAAAGGAAAAAGGAATTACGCTTATAAGTGTGGCATCACAACATCCTCTTGAAGTTGACGAGAGTGGGAAAAGATGTATTCCAGGAAAAGAATTTCGCGAGCGTTTAGATATTGCAATTGAAGAATTGAAAAAGAAAGGTGGTAAAATTGTTCTGTTTGGAGGAATCCATAGAAACGACTATCCAACAGGTGATAAACAACTTGATGATGTAAGTTTGGCAGAAGCAGGGCGTAATTATTTGCTTTCAAAAAGTGTGGATACAAGTTTTATTTTATGTAACGAATCAACAACAGATGTATATTCAAGTGGCGATGAACAGTTTCAAGTTGCTCAAGTGTTTAAACAAAACCCAGAATTTAACAAAATAATTGCAATTGGTTCACCTGCTCAAACATTGCGAATGATGGTTCATTCTCTTTTTTGTGGAGTTATTCCTGAAGTACGATCAACTCAAGAAGAAGGAAATTCACACGGATTAGATAACGAATTATTTATAACACAAGATGTGATGCGACAGCCTGATCCAACATTTCAAAACCCAGAACTCTGTTCTTTCGCGTGGATCAATAGAATTCAACGCATGCCATTTCCAGATTTGGCTGAATATATTGAAAGTAATTCAAATTTGATAGCAAAAATAACAAGTCAAGACCCCACTTCGTTTCACATAGCAATAAAGGGAGCACTTGAAAAAGCTGGTTACTTTAGCGATGGAATTGAGCAAAGAATTTCAGATGAATGGAGTGGAGATGAGAAGGAAAAAGATAAATTTATACATTTAATATTCAATATTTTGAATAACATCTCTATATAGTATACAACAACTGTAAAACAAATATTTGACATCCATTTCTTTTTTTGGTTAAACAGAAATATGTCAACACAGAAATATGATATTGTAATTGTTGGAGCGGGAATTAGCGGTATTGTAATTGCTGAACGATACGCAAATAAACTTGGTAAAAAAGTTTTAATTATTGATAAGCGTGATCATATTGGGGGGAATTGCTACGATTTTTATAATGAAGAGGGTATTTTAATTCATAAATATGGAGCTCATATTTTTCATACAAATTATGAAGATGTTTGGAACTATGTAACTTCATTTTCTGAGTTTACCGATTATGAGGTAAAAGTTGTGAGTTGCTACGATGGCAAAAATACCGTACCAATTCCAGTAAATATAGACACCGTGAACAAATTGTTCAACGAAAATATTCAAACTGAAGCTGAAATGGAAGCCTGGATTGAGCGTGAGAAAGAAGATATTGCTGAACCAAAAAACAGTGAAGAATCGGTTGTTGCACGTATGGGAAGAAGAATTTACGAGTTGATGTTCAAAAATTATTTTAAAAAACAGTGGGATTTATGGCCAGCAGAAGTTGACGCACAAGTAAATAACCGTATTCCTATTCGAACCAATCATGATGATAGATATTTTACCGATATTCATCAGGCACTTCCTTCACAAGGTTACACAAAAATGTTTGAAAAAATGCTCGAGAATAAAAATATTGAGGTGCGTGTAAGTACTGATTATTTCAATATTAAAGACGAGCTGGGCGATATAGAAAAACTTTTTTTTACTGGACCCATTGATCAATTTTTTGAAAATAAATTCGGTAAATTACAGTATCGTTCACTTCAGTTTGAATTTGAAACTGTTCAAACAGAGTCTTACCAAGTTGCCCCAGTAGTTGTGTATCCAAATACCGAAAAATTCACCCGTGTAGTTGAGTACAAAAAACTTACTGGTCAGAAACACCCAAGTACTACTGTTTCTCGAGAATATTCAACATGGGAAGGTGATCCATATTATCCTGTACCAAATCAACAAAATCAAGATTTGTACGAGAAATACAAACAAGAAGCACAACGAGTTGAGGAAAATGGTGGGAATATTTATTTTGTAGGTCGTTTGGCTAATTACAAATACTTTAATATGGATCAGGCCTTTAAAAATGCACTTGATCTATTCAATAGACTTGAGACTGACTCAACTATGTCAACTTCTGATCGTTTATAAAAAAAACACTTTCTTGACATAAAAACCCATTTTGCTCTGAATGCTGATGATATTATATTTGTATGAAAGGTATTATTTTAGCTGGTGGTAGCGGATCACGTTTATATCCAATCACGTTAGGTATTTCAAAGCAGCTCATGCCAATTTATGACAAGCCGATGATTTACTACCCTCTTACAACCTTATTAGAGTCAGGAATATCTGAAATTCTGATTATTACAACGCCAAAAGATCAACAAAGCTTTCAAGACCTCCTTGGAGATGGTTCGCAGCTTGGATGCACATTTAAGTATGCTGTACAACCAACCCCAGATGGACTTGCTCAAGCCTTTATTATTGGAGAAAAATTCCTGAATGGAGATAGTGTTTGTTTAGTGCTAGGAGATAATATTTTTTATGGAAGTGGGTTAGATACTAAACTGAAAAATACAAGAAAGGATATTACTGAGCATGGTGGTGGAGCGGTATTTGCATACCAAGTAAGTGACCCACAACGATACGGAGTAGTTGATTTTGATGATAATTTTAACGCCATTTCAATAGAGGAAAAACCATTAGAACCAAAGTCAAATTATGCAATTCCTGGTATTTATTTTTTTGATGGAAAGGTAACTGACATTGCTAAACAAGTAAAACCAAGCGAACGAGGTGAACTTGAAATTACTGAAATACATAATGCTTATTTAAAAAATAACACATTGCGAGTAACTGTAATGGATCGAGGAACTGCTTGGCTTGATACTGGTACGTTCGATTCTATGAACCAAGCCTCTCAATTTGTTCAGGTCATTGAAGAGCGGCAAGGCTTAAAAATAGGTTGTATTGAAGAAGCTGCTTGGCGTCAAAAATTTATTTCTAACAATCAAATGAAGGAATTAGCAAAACCTCTTATAAAATCTGGATATGGAAAATATCTTGAAAAATTAGTAAACTCAGAAAAATAATTATTCTCCATTTGTATGTCAACTCAATTCTCTCTTTCTTCCGTTCAAACAATATTACTTACAGGATGTGCTGGCTTTATTGGTTCTAATTTTGTAAATAAATACGTTCCGCTTTTTCCCAATATTAAATTTGTGAATTTAGATAAATTAACCTACGCTGCCGATTTGAACAACATTAACTTTTTACCTGCAAATGTAAATAACTTATCTGATGTTATAAAAACAGCTAACTGGGATGTTCAAAACAAGCAAACTCAACATAACTATCATTTTGTACAGGGAGATATCACCAACAAATCGTTCTTGGAGGTTTTATTTGAGGAGCATCGCTTCGATGCTATCATCCATTTTGCAGCAGAAAGTCATGTAGATTTAAGTATCAAAAACCCTGCACTTTTTGTAGAAACGAATGTGATGGGAACCCAACATTTATTAGAACTAGCGAGACAGTTTCATATTCAGCGATTCCACCATGTTTCAACTGATGAAGTGTATGGTGAGCTACCAACTGAAAATCCTGATGTTAAATTCACCGAGCAAACTCATATTGCACCAAATTCACCGTATTCAGCATCGAAAGCTGGGTCAGATTTATTAGTACGTGCCTACCATGAAACGTTCAAGTTAGATACTGTAATAACTCGTTGTAGCAACAACTATGGGCCATATCAAGATAAAACAAAACTTATTCCTAAATTTATTGATAATCTTATAAATGGTAAAAAAGTGCCTTTATATGCTGCAGGGCAAAATGTGCGAGATTGGCTTTTTGTGGAAGATCATTGTGATGCAATTTGGGAAGTATTTACCAGAAGTGCAGCTGGTGAAGTTTACAATATCGGTGGAAATAATGAAAAAACAAATTTAGAAATTACCCATAAACTTATTGAATTAACTGGTCGCGATGAAACAGCTATTGAATATGTAGCCGACCGCCCAGGACACGACTTACGTTACGCTATTGACGCTTCTAAAATAAAACGTGATTTAGGATGGGAACCAAAGTACACCTTTGAAACAGGAATGAGAAAAACATTCGATTTTTATAAAGGTTGCTAAAACAATTACTCAGCTGTTTCTTTTATTGCAAACAAAAACCTCCAAAATGGAGGTTGATCTTTATCATTAAAAATCTTTCTCAATCTCAACGTCCTTGTATTTATTCAACGAAAAACTACCCTTCTCATCCAAAACTCCCTGCCCACCGTAATAGGTTCCTTTTCGAATTTGTTCAGGTGCTGAATCTTTTTTTGACCCGTCAGGCTTCAATCCACTTGCCCATTCGTTTTTAAGTCTATGTTGCATTGGCTCCGCTTCATACATTTTTTCGTATTTTTCAGCTTCTTGGACATCGTATATACTAGTAATCGATTCAGTAATACCAATTACAACATCGCTATTTGAAGAAACAAGCCAGTAAAGTCCTTTTAGAAAATCCTTATCTTTTAAATAATCAACCCCATCAAAAGATATTTCTTCTGGATTAATACCATAAAGAGTGGCAAGTTTTTGTGCTTGATTTTTTGAATAGTTCTTGAAGTTTTGTAGCAATGCGTATGCCCCAGAATGCTTTAGATTTTGAATAAAATTATCTTTTTTTTCATGTTCATTTTTACCTATTGGTTGTTGTTGATTCAGTAAAATATTCCAAAACTCGCGGCTACGATTTACATGCCATAAATTTGATATTGTTATTGGTGATTTTTTTAACTCACCTGTTTTTTTAATAAGCTCGATAACTTCTGTAAATGTGTCTGTTGCATTCGACTCTAAAAACACATTTTTCTCGATAAAATCATTTTTTGTAAGAACACTAAACTGCTCCTTTTCGTAGAGTGCTTGTATGAACGCCTCTGAATAAATTGAAGATAAATTTCCTTGAATAACAGCATTTTTTGCATTCATCTGTGCCTCTGGGTATCCAAAATCAATCAATTTTTTTTGAATATCGGTTAGTGGTTGGTAATAATAAAATGAATGTATCATTGTATTGAGAACATTTGGAAGATTCTGGGAAGGAATATTTTTTTCCAACTCAAATTGGGTAATATATAAAGAAGGTTGAGAAATTATTTCCCCTTTCTCATTTTTTCCTATATTTGTGGCACAATAATGGGCTGTTACAATAAGAGGAGGAATGTACTGTTCTAATACTCCATATTCACGATATATTCTTGCAATAAGATCAGCTCGCTCTTGCCCTCCAGAACCATTATTTTGTTGATTCTTAATGAGAGCGGTTTTATCAATTCCTTGATCCAATGTATCTGGAATAAATACCCCTGGCTTGGGGTTTTGAATACCTGCCGCATGTAAACCAAAAAAGTATTTTGACGGCTTAGAAAAGGCAGCTTTCATAATTTTCTGAAAATCTTTAACTTCTACATCATTTGGCTGAGTAAACCGAATAGGATATTTACCATTCTCAGGAGAATAATCAAATTGTGTATTATTCGAGGTTAAAGGTTTATAACTTGAAGACCTATTTATTTTGGTAAATAAAACGTCTGGCTTGTAGAATACATCGATAGGAGACTCGTTCATATACAAAATTTAATTTGTTTCATGGTTATAGTATAAAACTATTACACATTTTCATTCTTGACAAGATTATATTGCTGGTAGATTACTTAACAGTACACTTATGCCATTTTTTAACACAGCATTCCCTGGTCTTGTTATATTTCAACCTGTTATATTTCATGATGAACGAGGTTATTTTTGTGAAACCTATAATGAAAAATCGTTCCAATTGAATGGAATTCAGGCTCATTTCGTTCAGGATAATGAATCAAAGTCGAAATATGGTGTGGTTCGTGGGTTACATTTTCAAAAAGGTGATGCAGCTCAGGCAAAATTAGTTCGAGCAAGTGAAGGAACTGTAATAGATATTGTTGTGGATATAAGAAAGGGTTCTCCAACATATGGAAAGTATTTTAGTATTGAGCTTTCTAACGAAAATCATTTGCAATTCTTTGTGCCACGTGGGTTTGCTCATGGGTTTGTTGTTGTTTCGCAAACAGCAGTTTTTAATTATAAATGTGATAACTTTTACAACAAAGAGGCTGATGGTGGAATTCAGATATTAGATCCGTCTCTTGATATAGAAATTCCTGTTGATAAAAACAAGATATTTTTCTCTGAGAAAGATTCAAACCAACCATTATTAGCTGAAACTGATCATGGTTTTATATATAACGCAGATGAGTATAAAAACTGGCAAGCTGATGAAATTCCTTCAACATTTTCTATTCAATCTTCAATTTAATGTTATATGAATATTCTTGTTACTGGTGGAAATGGACAGCTTGGCTCTGAAATTCGCCAAAGATCAACAGCCGAACATCATTGGTTTTTTACCGATAGCAATGATTTAGACATCACAAATTGCGATGCTGTTGAACAATTTTTTACTCAAAACTCAATTAATCTCTGCTTAAATTGTGCCGCCTACACCGCAGTTGATCAAGCTGAAGAATTGAAGGAAATATGCGAGAAAGTAAATGTTGATGGTGTAGTCTATTTAGCTCAAGCTTGTTCAAAAAATAATGCTGTTCTTGTTCATATATCTACCGATTATGTATTTGATGGAACTCATTTTCAACCTTATCAAGAAGATGACGCCATTTCACCTGTTAATTTTTACGGTGAAACAAAAGCTAAAAGTGAAGAAAAAGCATTAAGTCTTAATTCAAAAACATTTATTATTCGAACAAGTTGGGTATATTCAAAATATGGGAAAAACTTTGTTAAAACCATGCAAAAATTAGGAAACGAACGCGACTGCCTCAACGTTATTTTTGATCAAATTGGAACTCCAACATATGCTGGTGATTTAGCTGATGCAATCCTTGCAATTACGATAGCAAAAGAACGAACAGAGTATGGTATTTACCATTTTTCAAACCAAGGTGTAACAAGTTGGTACGATTTTGCTAAAGCTATTTTTGAATTATCAGAGATAAGCTGTGAGCTCAAACCAATTGAAACAAAAGACTACCCAACAACAGCAAAAAGACCGTATTATTCACTCCTGAATAAAGCAAAATTCGTAAGTGTGTTCAATTACACTATTCCTTACTGGAGAGATAGCTTAAAAACCTGTTTGGCTGAAATGAAAAACAACTAAAAAAGTATATTTTGTATGCCGAAACAACCATTTTTTACTATTATAACACCACTTTATAAAGGTGAGGCTTTTTTAGAGCAAACGTTATCTTCAATTAAGTGTCAAACATTCACTGATTTTGAGTGTTTAGTTGTAAATGATGGATCACCAGGGGTTACGAAAGAAGGTTTCTTGGATGGTAAGGATCCTGTTTTTAACAGAACAATAAACTTTGACGATCTGCCAAAAAATAACCAAGCAGAATATATTTTTCAAAAAATAGTAGGAAATGACAGTAGATTTCGCTACACCATAAAAGAAAATGGTGGACAAAGCAGTGCACGTAATTTTGCGGTTGATAATGCTACTGGGCAATTTTTGTTGAATTTAGACCAGGATGACTATTTTTTACCAAACCATCTTGAACGTATCGCTGCATATTTGCAACTTCACAAAAATGATTGGAATAATACTGTTTTTCGGTATGAAAATTACCAAGACTTTTGGATTGAAAATGATAGCATGGTTAAAAAAAATACTGCTGCTGTAGAACAAGTGAGTAAAAATCTCACATTTGAAACGGCTTTAGTTTATAGTCAAATAAGTTTAACTGCTGGAACAATTTATCGTGAAACACTGGGAAATATACGCTATTCCAATAGAACAAAAGGAATGGAAGATATTGATATTGTGTATGATATTTTTCTTCGTTTTCAAAAAGAACATAAAAAATTACGCGTACAAACAATACCAGTTGATTCACTGATGAAAAGAAGTCACCCAGGGTCAATAACCACTCAAGACCAAAATTCTGGTAAAAAAATTGAGCACGCTGGCAAAATTACTGCGTACACAAACCTTATTGAATCAGGTAGTTTAACCTTCCGACAGTTGATTATTTGTCACCTTGGAATATGGCGTTTTAAATTGGCAAAAAGACCAAATATAGGAACTAATGTACTCAAAAAAATACTTACATTTGCTTCTAAATTAATAGCTTTTTGGTGGTAGTATGACTCAAAAAAAATCTATTTCCGTGTGTTCAATTGTGGTAACATTTCAACCAGAAATGAAAGAATTCACAAAAAATGTAGCAACATTACTTGAACAAACAAATCATGTTTTTATTGTTGATAATACTCCAAAAAACCTGGAACAAGCTCATCAAATTAACCATCTTTCATTGAAAAATAAACGGATTACTCTTATTCAAAATGGAGAAAATAGAGGAATAGCAACCGCTTTAAACCAAGGTATTAAGGCTGCGATAAGTAAAAAATTTGATTATATTGCAACGTTCGATCAGGATAGCTCACCTCAACAAGGAATGGTGGAAAATTTAGTAACTTTTTTAGAAAAAAATGGTGGTGATAATTGCATAGCAACTCCTCAAATTCACGATAAGTTAGAAACAAATATTACAACAGCCACACCTCAGCTGATTGATTTAGCTATAACATCTGGTATGGTTTTTCCAAGTAAAATACCAAAAAAATATGGGTTGATGGTAGAAAAATTATTCATTGATTATGTAGATATTGAATACTCGCTGCGTTTAAGAAAGGGTGGTGCACAATTATGGCTGGTTCCAGGTGCTATGTTGCAGCATTCACTAGGAAATTTATCTGAGCTTGTAATATTTGGCAAGCATTATTACCCTACCAATCATTCAGCTTTTCGAAGATATTTTATAACACGAAATCGTATATTTGTGTGGTTTACGTATATCAAATTTTTTCCAAAATATGTATTAAAAGACATAAAATCTTCGATTATTGAAGCTGTTTTGATAGTTCTTATAGAACAAGATAAAATCAAAAAAGTATTTGCCATGTTAAGAGGATTCAAAGACGCGTTATTCAACAATTTTAACAGCTAGTGTTATGAGTAAAAATATTGTTTATGTATCAAGTCCTATTGGTCAGCAATTTGGTGGTGGCGAACAATTCATCAAAAATTTTATTCAAACACAACCTCAACACAACCATGTATTTATAGGTTCAAGCAAGCCAATGCATAAGGTTTTTGAAGAGCTTAAATTACAGTATTTTTGGCAAAGTGGGGGATTAGAGCCAGTTATTCCTTTGAACATAATACTGATACCATTGTCTATTGTTATTGGTTTAATCAATGTTTTTCAACAAAGAGAACTATATAAAAAAGCAGATATTATTATTTCACCCACTTCTTTTACTGAATTATTTTTTGTTATTCCTTGGCTTAGACTATTTTTTGGTAAGAAAATCCTGTTTATGATACACAATATAAACTGCCCAAAAATTTTTAGACTACCAATTGTAAGAACCATTGTAAAAACTTTTTTTCAAAACTCATCTACTGTTTTTGTATCAAAATCACAAAAAGAAATATGGCGGGAATATAATATATTACCAAAAAATAATACTGTTATTCTCAATGGTGTTATTATTTCGGCATTCACCCCGCTCAAAAAAGATACGAGTAAAGTAATTAATATAGGATACTTAGGTAGGATTGATAAAGAAAAAAGACTTTCTACACTTATTCAATCATTGCTGAATGTGAAGACAAAAAAACAAGTAGTTGTGAATATAGGTGGGGCTGGGCCAGACGAACAACATATAAAAAATCTATTAAACGAACTTACTATTCCACAAAATATAAAAGTAGTATGGCATGGATTTATAAAGGAAAACAAGGTTCCTTTGTTTTACGAGAAAAACGATCTGATGATTTTCCCCAGTAGTAGAGAAAGCTTTGGATTATCGCTGGTAGAGTCTTGGGAAAGAGGTGTTACGGTAATAACATCTGATATACCTGTTTTACAAGAAATTCAAGAAATATTTTTGAAAGAAGAACAAAGACTTACTTTTCCCCTTGATGATGTTAAAAAATTATCTGATTTAATAAATAAGGCCATTGATAATATTGAACAATACACTTCAATAGAAAATCAGCAATTTCTTCATAATCAAGTAGAGAAAAACTTTAGTTTCAAAAAAATAGTAGAGAACTATCAACAATTATTTTAGATAACAAGAGCGTATTTTATATTGATGCATATAGTTGACAATTATGTTATTTTTATGTATCAAGAAATATAAGTAATGTATATCTATGTTTCGTATTCATACCATCATCAAAAATTCAGCAGTAGTGTTACTTTTTGTTGCTACTGTTGTTTCTATCCCTTTTAATTCTCAGGTTAACACATTCGCTCAAACGGTAAATACAAACTCAACTTCAACTATTTCGCAAAGTCAGAATAACCCAACAAATTCTGCCGATGCTGAACAAAAAATGAACGAGGAAAAAGCTCGTATCATGAAGGAAAACCCAAGCACGAATAATGCTTCTTCTTCAGATATTTCAGGAAATTCAGAAGTAACCACAGCCTCGCAAGCATTAGGTGAAGTTGGTGTTAAACCACAAACCACATCTGGATATCCTGTTTTGGTTATAGATAATAGTTATAACATTCCAAATATCATCTATTGTTTAGACTGGTATAATTCAAGCGGGGCAACAACTGGACGCTATTTGTTAACAACAAGCAGTCCTCAAATAACAGCATTTCCAAATGGTGGTGTATATGAATATAATATAAGTTCGTTTGTACCAACTTCTGAAATTAACAATTACAATTATCCCCACTTACGAATGTTCAATGTTAGCTCACTATTACCAGGAACACTAACACCAGATATTTGTGCTGGAATAACAACTGCAGTAAACGTAGCTTCATCAACTACATTTTTACACAAGAATAAAACCACAACAGTTTACCCAACTGATTCAATCAGATTTTTAGATTCTGATGCAGTTGCTGACAACGAACAAAATATTTTGCCACAAATCAATATTGCAAACGGTTCTTGTAATCCAACTTCTATTGAGTATGTAGAAAATTACCGTAACATGGGTGCCGATGTAGCTATAGAAGATTCATTTTGTACATTTCCCTTACAAAATATTGAACTAGGAAAAACTCCAATTTTAACTCCATGGTGGTGGATCAGTATCGGAACTATGAGTAATGCATGTTCTGTTAGTCTTGATAAAATTAACTTAATTTGTAGTATTAAAAAATTACAAACCCTATATTTGCCAATTAGTGGTGTACAGAATGATGTAAAAGCGTCGGTTTTTTATTTCAATGATCCAAGTGGATATTTTAGTTCTCCAGTAGTTGGCACAATAACCTACAACAAAGTTAATTTTACCCCCACCAAATACCTCACCTGGAATGATACAGTAGGAGGAAACAACACGTGGACAATGATAGCAAACCCATCACTTTCTAGTAGTGTTCGTATTCGTATTCAAATAGAG
>Ga0316610_1000201_pt1 | contig 16090 bp, 23 predicted proteins | sample MIS2017111B_MG_FD_207677 | JGI IMG/M metagenome (GOLD analysis project Ga0316610, IMG submission 207677) | Microbial mat bacterial communities from Middle Island sinkhole, Lake Huron, Michigan, United States - MIS.2017.111B | ecosystem: Environmental > Aquatic > Freshwater > Lake > Sediment... | reverse complement strand
GTTTATAATATTAATTTATTAAACGCACAAAGCGGAAAATCAATTAAACGTGAAACAGAAATTTTGACAACAATGAAGCATTTTTGTTTACTTGAAAGTTTGGTTGACCGTCAAAAATTGATTCAATTATTAGGTATAGACAAATTAGGCGATAATGTTGAAAATATAATTTCACGTTACAAAAACAAAAACCAAATAGACGAAACCGGTTTATTACAATATCACAAACTACCAAAAGAAACTTATGATAGCTTGCCGGAATCTGTAAAAGAATCTATAATTCAAAACTTCAAAAAAGAAGAGCGAGAAAAAGCCAAAGCCGCTGCCGAAGCTGCAAAGCAACAAAAAAATTCCACGCCCGCTGTTGTACCTCCTGCACCGGAACCACAACCGGAACCGGAACAAGAAGTAGAAGAAACAATTGAATATTCCAACATCCGCGATTTTGAAAGTGGAGAATTTTCAGAACAAAAAGCTGAAGATTTACCATATTAAATAAACCCTCCGCAAAATTACCGGCTCTGCAGGAGTGCAACCGGTAACCAGCGTATGGGAAAGAGTTTCTGAGGGAGTTATCTGAATTAAAAAACTCCCTCATCTTTTATTCTTAATTATCTAAAAAACAATAAATTACTAAAAATACCAAAGTTTTGAAAAAATTTACCAACCCCCTAAGTTCATTATATTAGAAACATCTGGGGGGCAGTAAATTTGAAACTTTCAAAATCAACAAGTTACAAAAAACATAAAAAATGATTGAAGCTCGAAAAAATATAATTGAATTCAATAATAAATTTGAAGCCAAAATATCGTGGAAACGCAAGGAAGCGATGAAGATGGCAAATCAGATTTATGAATATATAAGCAGCTTCAATATCACATTACCCAATGATAAAAAGGAATGGTTAAGTTTACTTAATACCAATCTTTTAACCGCAGGTATAAGTTTAGAAACCTATTTAGAAAACTTTGAAAAATTAGTAAACCTATATTATACGCTAAAATTCAGCGGTTATACTGTTTCAGCGTATTACGAAAATGAAGCAGGAGAATTTGCTACAAGCCCTGTACTTCATTATTACAACCGCAACCGAGTGGACCCGGTATGGAACATGAGAAAGTCGCAGTTAATAAGAAAAAAAGTTACAAATTTTCTCAAAGTAGGAAAATATCACGAAAAATACAATGCACTCCATTTAGTCTTAACCGTACCTCATACAAACGGTAAATGGAATGGAAAACGCTTTTTTGCACAAGAAATGATTAAAGCGTTTAACAAATTAAGAAAATATGAATTTTGGAAAGAGTTAGTTTTTGGCGGAGAATATGGAATTGAGGTAAAAAGAAGTCAAAAACATGGTTTACATATCCATGTGCATTCATTACTCTTTGTTGAAAAACACGTTGATATAAACGATTTACGCGAAAAAATCGCAACAAATTGGAGCAAGCTAACAAACAAAGATGATAAACAAACCGTAGTTTGGTTAGAATCATTATACTATTTTTCAAAAACCGAAAAAGAAGCGATAAAATGTATTGATTACAATGAATTTGAAGACGATTATGGTCATCAATATATGTTACAATACAAATTAGTGCCAAAAAAAATATACATAATGAATGAAATTGAAAACATTAAAAATCAACAAATTACAAACGAAGAAAAAGAAACCAAAATAATAGAAATATTTACATTTGGTGTTTTAGAGTGCATAAAATACCATTTCAAACAAGATACTTTTTTTACTGACGATACTAAAAATTACGATATAGAACTTTTGGCAGAAATACTAAACAATACTCATAACTTGCGATTATACAACCGGTTTGGTAGTTTATCCGGTAATACCAACAAAGAGAATAAAAAATTATTATATCATTTATCATTTTCCGATATCGAAAACAATCAAGTGTACGAAAGTTTTATGATTGCTCTCCAAAAATCTGAAAATGGTGAAAAACTCACACAAAAAGAAGAAAGGTTACTAAAAGTTTACAAATCAGAAGATTTTTATGAAACCGATATAGAAAAAATAGCACAAACGCACTTTGAAATAGATGCCATGGTCCAAGCCGAGCAACAAAATTATATTTTGCAAGAACCGGAAGAGTACGTAGAAACCGGCTTTGAAGAAGAGAACGCATTGCTTGCCGTGGCTAACAAAACCACAATCAATCCGTTTACCGGAATGTACGAACTACCACTTGCTTATGTAGTATACAAAGCAGAAACAAGACATTTCGGTACGAAAATCAACAAATTTCGCACCTCAAAACGCGATAACAGTATGTTTCGTTTTTTGAATCCTGCAGCTGAAATATCAGATATTGTAAAGGCGATTGTGAACGCAAATTTTTCAGACCTTGAAATAAATCTTAAAAAGTCAAGAAAATGAATTTTACGAAAGAAAATTATCAAGTTTACCTAAATTCATTAATAGTTAAACCGTTCAACATAAGATTTCCGGACATTGGAGCCACCGAAAGAGGTATCCAATGCGTAAAAAATCTTTTTTCCGAAGGTGTTCTAACCTCCATTGATATAATAGGAAGTCAATTCATTCGTAAATTAGAAACAGAAGAAAAAAAAATATTGTTATGGTTTGAAAACATACCGTATGATGTCTATATTCCAAGAATAGATTTTCCTTTAGATAATGATATTGTCAATTTCTTTGCAAAAAACTTTTGGCGCTTAGACATCTATAACTTTCAATTCAACGCCAACCAAACCAAACTAATGAAAATTGTATATGATTATCCACCTAATTTCAAAAAAAAACAATGTAATTATGAATAAATTAGTAAATCAATCAATTAGAATAATAAAAATGCTTTACGATGAACAAAAAGATTATATATTAGCATTTAGCGGCGGGAAGGATTCTATTGTTATTTATGATTTAGCAAAAAAAACAGGTTTACCTATTCAATACATACATTCTAACACAACAATAGACCCTCCCGGACATCTAAGATTTATAAGAAATAATTATCCGGACGTTGAAATAATAAATCCCAAGTTATCATTTTTTCAATTAATTGAAAAAAAAGGTTTACCAACACGCTTTAGACGTTTTTGTTGTCAAGAATTAAAAGAGTATGTAGGTAAAAATTCAAAAGTCATTGAAGGTTTAAGATTAGATGAAGGCAAAAAACGTGAAAAAAGGTTAAGAGATTTAAAAGAGCCTGAAAGTTGTGATAAAAGAATAAAAGGTAAAATTCATGTTTACCCCATTCTAAATTGGACTAATGAAGATATTTGGTATTATATAAAAGAAAACAATTTAGCTTATCCAGAAGAACACTATAAAAAATATAATAGACTTGGTTGTGTTGGTTGTCCTTTAGCAAGTAAAAAAATTAGAATTGCTCAATACAAACAATATCCAAAATATGTAAATTCAATATTAAAATCTATAAAAATAAATATAGAAAATAAAAAAAACATATCAAAAGAATTTTCAAATGCTTATGAAGCATTTTATTGGTGGTTATCTGAAAAAAGCATAAAAAATTTTAAATCGGAAATGTTCAAAATAACAGATTACAAACAGTATCTAAGTGATTTTTTCAGTTTTGATTTTCATTAAGAAAAAAAATTAGTGTAATTCGTGAAATTAGTGGACAAAAAAAAATCTTAAATCTTATGTTAAAATCAATTAAAAAATTTTTCCGCAAGTTGTATATAAAAATTTTATTCATGTTTCCAGCCCCCAACGCTGATGAAAACGGCAATCCCAAACGGAAAGGAGGAGAAAAATGCAACTAAGCGAAAATCAAAAAAAAGGAATCGAGACGATTCACGGTCCTGTTTTATTAATCGCCGGAGCCGGAGCCGGCAAAACCTTAGTTCTAATAAAGCGAATTTCTTACATGTTAAGGTTAGGAATAAAGGCAGAAAACATTATCGTTTTAACCTTTACCAATAAGAGTGCTAAGGAAATGATAAACCGAATAAAAGAAGAAGTAACAGAAGAGGATTTGAACGGTTTATGGATTGGTACATTCCATTCATTATTTGCAAGAATATTACGACAAGAACATGAAACCATCGGCTTCCGCCGCGAATTCACCATCAACGATACCTCCGACAGCATTTCGTTGATAAAGCAAATAACCAAAGACTTAGAGCTAAGTCTTGACTCTTACAAGCCCAAAGAAGTGGCACGAAAAATATCCACGTTAAAAAACAACTTAATAACATGGAGCCAATACAAAGGCAATCAGGAAAACTTGGATAATGACTATAAATCCAACATACCGGAATTTCATAAAATTTATGAAAAATACTGTGTAAAGTGCCATTTTTCGTCAATAATGGACTTTGACGATTTACTTTTGCAAACAAATATTTTATTTAGAAATGATAAAATATTACAAAAGTATCAAGAACAGTTCCATTACATAATGGTAGATGAATACCAAGACACCAACATTTCACAATTTAGAATAATCAAAAAGCTTGCAGATGTGCATAATAATATTTGTGTAGTAGGCGATGATGCGCAATCAATTTACAGTTTCAGAGGTGCAAAAATTGAAAACATTCTAAATTTTAGAAATGTTTATCGCCACGCCAAAAGCATTTTTTTAGATGAAAATTACCGTTCAACCCAGGTCATCGTGGAAGCTTCCAATAGCATCATAAAAAACAACACTCGACAAATACCAAAAAAAATATTTTCTTCTCGCGAAATAGGAGAGAAAATAAAACTATTCAGAACATATAATGAGCGGGAAGAGGCTAAAAAAGTCATATCACAAATCAAGCGATTAGTTGATTTTTACGGTTATAATTATGCCGAATGTTGCATATTATACCGTAATAATAATCTTTCTTTCTTTTTTGAAGAGAAACTAATAAACGAAAAAATTCCTTATAAAATTTATGGAGGTTTTTCATTTTACCAGAGGAAAGAAATCAAAGACTTTTTTTATTATTTAAAACTTTGTATAAATCCCACTGATGACATAGCTTTTACTCATGTTCTTCAATATCCATCAAAAGGAATAGGTAAGGCTACAATTGAAAAGATAGCAAGCCAAAACAATACTTCATTATGGAAGGCAGCCGAACAAGCAACATTAAAACCAAAAGCATTAGAGCAAATAAAAACTCTAAAAACGCTTTTTAAAAATTTTAATAAGAAATCTGAAAATTTAGATGCTTTTCAATTATCGAAGGAAATTTTGGAAGCCTCAAAGATAATGGAAGATTTAGCCGCTGAACCGGAAAAGACAAAAAATATAAATGATTTATTAGAAAGCATAAAATCATTCGTTGAAAGTGCCAATGAAAGCGACAACAAATTACAGAACTTCATTGCACAAGCTTCATTATTAACAAGTGATGAAATAAGCACTGATGAATTAACCAACGACAAAGTGGCGTTAATGACTATCCACGCCGCCAAAGGTTTGGAATTTAAGAACATATTTATAGTAGGGATGGAGCAGGGCATATTTCCCTCCCAATACAACGAAACAATAAGCAACATAGAAGAGGAGCGAAGGTTATTTTATGTTGCCATAACAAGGGCAAAAAAAAACCTTTATATGAGTTATGCACAAAACCGCGCAACGTATGGTTATGGAAAACCAGAAGCAACCACCCCCAGTATATTTCTACAAGAGATAGAAAGTTCCTATTTTGAAAACTAAAAACCACCAACCGCGCCACAGCCCCCTGTGGCACGGCTAAAAAAATATTAAAAATCATGGAAAATGCAAAAAAGTTTAAACTAAGTGTAATTTATATATTTTCAGAAAAAAGAATTCGTTTTTTTTGTGAAAACTTAAATTTTGAAGTACAAATAAAAAGTGAGTTAAAAAATTCAAAAAGATTTATTTACAATTTTAAATATGAAGAAAATCAACTTCAAAATTTAATACTTTATTCTTACAATAATTGTGAAATAAACCATTTTTTAAAAATGCCAAAGTACATTTTAAAAGAATTAAAAATTGAACTTCAAAAAATTGAATTATCAAAAAAATTCCAAAAAAACTTAAATAATTTAATAAACCTAATTCATTGATTAGCTACCTGTTATCATTACGTTAAATATTTACGTAAACAAAATGCAAAATTAATGGAAACAATAAAAAATTTAATTCAAAATGAAAATTCTTGAATTATTTGCAGGTATGCAATCATTTTCAAACGTAGCAAGGCAAGAGAGACATCAAGTATATACATCAGATATATTGGAATTAGATGGAATTGATTATGTAATTGATATAATGAATTTTGATGTTAAAAAAGTTCCATTCATTCCTGATATAATTTGGGCATCAGTAAATTGTTTTACATGGTCAATAGTGGCGGGTAATCGTCATTTTGATGGAAAAAAACTAATCCCAAAAACACCGGAAGCAATACAAGGTTTTATAATTTTAGAGAAAACTTTTGAAATAATAAACTATTTCTTAAATTTAAATCCACGTTTATTATATTACGTAGAAAATCCGGTCGGCAAGATGCAAAAACACCTTCAAGCCGGGACTTTATTCGGTGATATTCCAAGATTAGTAACCATAGACCAATGCCGTTATGGTAGGGCATCAAAAAAACCTACTCACATATTTACAAACAATTTTTTTTGGCAGGAACGCCAAAGATGTAGAGGAAAAAAATATTGTAATCATACAGAGCAGTTAAAAAACATAGGCTCAAGTATTAAAAAAAACCAAACAAGGTATTTTGAACGTGCAAAACTACCTTATGAACTATGTTATGAAATAATAAAATACAGTGAATTAGCTAATTAAATTCGTGTAATTAGTAGGCTAAAAAAAACTTATTTTTTCTTTTTTAACCTTAGTAACCAATAAACACACACCTTTTTTTTTAACCTTATTCCCATTATGTAAACATGAAAAAAGAAACAGATGAAATTTTACTAAAAATGATTTCACAAGAAATTGAAAAACATTTAAATTGCAAAATACTTTCAATAAACTTTGCTAATTTGTTGAGTTTGTGTGTAATGTTTAAAGTACAGTTTAATGAAGATTTTATTTACAAACCTTCATTCAAATATGGAAATCCCTCCACTATTTGTTTTTCAGATAAAACAATGAATTTTACATATCGTGTTGATTTATTTGAATGTATAAAACATTTATCAGTTTTAAATTAATATAATTCATTTATTTAAAGCCTTATACACATAAAATGATGAAAGGTAATTTGATGTAAGGTAAGTTTTATAATGTTTGTATGTCCACTGGACGTACAAACACAAAAAAAAAGGAGTCTAAATGACTCCTTTTTTTTTCTTTCTTAAATAAATACTGCCTTATGTGTATCTTCTTCATAAGGCACATTATCGTCCGCCGAATATAATTCAGCATCCTGCGCCCGAAGTTCAGCCTCCAATGATTCTATTTTTTCAACTTCTTCCGCCGTTGGTTGCGGAATCGCCAACAACTCCATTTTTTCGTAATAATCATCTGAATAAGCCATGATTTTAAAGTTTTTAAGATTTAACATTTTTTCTAATTAAAACCCAAAGTTAAAAAATTTATTTCAATAAATAAGCTTTTTTTTTCTGAAAAATAATTTGCAACAAAATACAAAACATTGAATTTCAGTAAATTATAACATCTAATTCTTTCAAAATATGTTATAAAACATATAAAAAAAATTGCTTATATTATACAAATAGATTATCTTTGTATTGCGTTTGAGTTACAAACGTACACGTATATTTAAAACTTAAAACTTTTTTATCATGTCAAAAATTAAAAATTTTTCCGCAACAGGAATTCAAAAAAATGAAGTTCCTAACAATTCTGAACTTATAATCGTAGGCAGTAAACAGACCAACGAAGTTATAAAAGACCTTACAACACCGCCACCAACGGAAGAAGAAAAAAAGGAAGAACCGAATTTGGCTGCCGAGTTTCAAAGCCTCAAAGAATTAGTAAACAAGTTATTAACAGAAAATCAAAAGTTAAAAACAAGCACAGGCTTAACGCTTGCCGAAGCCGCGAAATTGATAGAAGAAAAAAAGGAAATTGAAGAAAAAATTGACATTTTTTCTTTTAATATTACAAAAATGAAAAAAGCAGCAGAAGAAATCGAAAAATTAGACGAATACCAAAATTACAGTGGTATTCAACTGAATATGGTTTTTCATAATCTAATTGACAAGGACAAAAGTACATTATTCTCAATTTCTAATGTTGGCGTCATTAAAATTGCACTTGCGGAAATTATTCAAAAATCGGAAGACAAAAACCAAAAATTACGCAACAGGCTCGCAGAAATTGAATACTTGGAATAACATTTCTTTTCTATTATGTTCTTAAACCTTAATTATTAACCCACCAAAGAACAGGCACAGCCTATTATTATTGTGTCTGTTCTTTTGTTAATTGTTCTTTGAAATTGCGGGAAAATTTATTTTAACAAAAACATTGTAAACCTATAAAACAGTTTAAATATGAAACATTCACATTAATTTTATTAATGTGAATGTTCTTTTTAATTTTTAAAATAAAAACATGAAAAAAGTTAAAATGTTTCATTCAGAATATCGTATCACAAAAAAAAGAATAAAAGAAGTATTGTCTTATAACACTACTTTTTTTAAACCAACATTAAAATATCAAAACAACTTTTGTAAAACAATATTAATTTTTGATGATTTTTATTTTCATAAAAAATTTTTACTAATGAATCAGAAAGTAAATTTTATTTATGAAAACTTTGAAACCCTTGTAATAAATTATGTGGAAAAAATTTATTATGAACACTTTAAAAAAAACTTTATTAAAAATTGGTTTAAAAATGAACGAGCGATATTATACGATAGTTTGAAGAAAAGTTCTAATCTCTTTCAATATTTTAAGTATGAATTTAAACTTAAAATGGTTGATTATTTAGGCGAACAAAGTTATTTACAACCAAGAGCATTAGAAAACGCATTTGAATTTTATTATAAATCAGTACGTTATCTAAAAATTTCATTTTCTAATAATTTTTTTACTCTCTATTTCGGAAAATGCAAAAATTCAAAAATAGAAGTTTCAAAAATTGTTGAAAAAGTGAAGTTATACGAAATTCCATTCGTAATAGAAGATAATAGTAATTTACGTTTTTCTTAAAAATTACAATTCTATAAAACACTATACATTATACCTATATAATGTATAGTGTTTATAGATGTTTAACTATACTGCTAATAATCTGTTTTTCAATATATTGTAACAGAAAAAAAACAGTATAAAGCAAAAAGAAAAAAACCGAAAAAAAATGCCGTAATAAAAAGTTTTTTTTCTTTTTTTTCGGTCCAAAAATGAAAAAAATAGAAAAAAAACAGAAAAAAAGCGAAAATTTTAGCTTTGCAATATATTAAAAATCAACAATATAAAACAAAAATAAAATTTTTTCAAAAAAAAGTGAATTTTTATTTGCAAATGTGTTGTGAATAGATTATTTTTGTAGTGTGATTATGATACTTTTTTAATCATTTCACACAATAGAGTTAACTAATTTTTAATTTTAAATCTTAAAAAAATGAAAACATTTAAATTAAACCACGAAGCCGTTAAATTTGATATTACGATTCCTTATATTCTAATGGCTGAATTTGTGAAAATATGTACTAATTGGGAGTACTCATCAGAATACGAAAATAAATTCAACGATGATGAAATGAAGTTCGAACCGGTTGATGAATCGGAATTAGAATCCGCAAAAAATGAATTTTTGAATACTACAAAAATTCAATTAAGATTCAAACAAAAAGAAGGGAAAGACGCTGAAGTAGTATTTGCGTATGATTTTCCTGATTGTGATATTCCGGTAGGTTGGGAAGACGCTGGGGAATTTGATTTGAATATTGAAACATTATTTGATTTGCTTAAAAATGAAGTTATTGAACTTATTGATTTAGAAATCAACGAATCTGAAAATACCTGTTTCGATATTGATGGTGATGAAACGCCGTTTATCATTGAAACGGAACAAATTCATTTTTCATGGAAATACAAAAACGCTGTAATTAGTTCTGTGGCTATTTATGAAGGGCTTGACAATTTTGAACTTTTTTACATCGACCCCCACACCGGCAGCCGATGCCAGCAGGCGAATCAAGTTCTTACCGGTTGGAGCGAACCCAACGAAGCCGACCAATTAGAATGGAGTACCTTAATCGAAAAAATACAAGATTTTAATTGCGACCTTTACGAATTAATTTCTGATGATTCTGTTCTTGACTTAGAAAATTATTAGTTATTACTTGTTACTTATTACTTATAAAGTGCCATAGTTCTACTGTGGCACACCTTTTTAAAACTTTTTTTTAATCTTAAAACAAAAAAATGAAACTAATAAAAGAAATAAAAAAAATCGTTAAAAACCATGTTTTTGATGATTTTCAATTAATTAAAAAAATTAATTGCCTTCAACTCGCCATTGTTATCGGGAATGCTGCTTATAATAAAGAAGGCGAAAAGTATTCACTCAAGCACGTTTCTTTGAGAGAGTGGCAGAATTGCGAAGAAATTATTATTATAGAAGGAAACCCCTATTCCTATATGATTCGGGGTAGCTTTTACCGTGACTCGGAAAAAGAATTAATAAGAAATGCTTGTGATACACCATATTACACGCCTAATGAATACGAGCGAACCTTCCTTCTGGGGTTTTGCGGCTATTATATTCATTATTAGTTATTCATTACTACTTATTACTTATTACTTATAAAGCGCCGCTTCATCAGCGGCACTCTTTAAAAAAAAGTCTTAATATCTTAAATCTTAATTATCATGTCAGAAAATACCGAATATCTTAGAAATTTTGTTTTTGCTGCAATTTTACAGTTGGAAAAAGGGTATTTAGGTTGGTACAAGCCCAACTTTACTCATGAATGTATTATTTTAGGCGAAGAGTTTCCTGAAGAAACGGTACACCCAGAACCAATGTACGAAAATCATTATTATCTTATTGGTGTGAATAATCGCCACGTTGCAGAGGAGACGAATAGCCACTGCAACAGTAAACTAAAAAAACTACATTGTTTTATAACCGAAAACGATGTTTTCGGTTTAAAAGTTTCTAAATCAAAGTTCCGTTTTTCTGTAACTTGCTATAAATTACCGAATTGGCAAGAACTTAAACAGAAAAATTTAGAACAGTGGCAGCAATTTTTACAATACTAATTTTTTCCTTAACCAGAGCGCCGCTTCATCAGCGGCACTCTTAAAATTTTTTATTATGAATTTTAAACAAAAAATAAAAATCAGCAATGAAAATTTTTCTATTGAAGGAACGAGAATAGAGAAAAATTCTTTCGTAAACATTACTATTATAAGTAATGACGTTACTAAGTTTTATAATATAGGTGAAATTTATCTTACCGGAAATCAATTTGTTTTATTTCGTTTTCCGAAAGATGAAAATATACCTGATGAAAATATGGAGTTCAGATTTTTTGAAAAAAAAGAATTTATGCTTGAAAAGACTTGGACTAGATGTGGTCTTCATATCCTTAATTATTATCATAGTATAGGTTGGTTTGGTTTTGAAATCAATTTACTTACTTCGGAATGTAGAATTGTTGCTGCTGAAAATGGTTGGAAGCAAGATGGTTATGGTCGTTATTACTATTTTTCAGAAGAAAGAGAAGAAAAAGTCATAGTTGAACTTCACATGTCTGAAGATTATAACTTAGGTTTAAGAAAAACAACAGAAGACCTAAATTATAATGTGAAAGAAATAGATTTTTTTGATTTTCGCAAAAATGGAAATGTTGAGAAAATAATTCCAAACTTCAAAAATGAGGTTATTTCACAAAAAATTGATAGTTCTGATAATCTTTTAGATTATCTGAGTTTATCAAATAACTGCTAATTATACATATCTAAATTTCTACATATATGAAAGAAAAAAAAACAGATTTAGTGGAAATAATAAAAGCTGGCATGAAAGAATATGGTTACAACAATCGAACACTTTGTATTGAGTTACAGCTGTCCGAGCCTAATTTCGGACGTTTTATTAACAAAAAAATAACGAAACGCACAGGTAAGCCCAAAAGTTTGGACCATATAACCATCGAAAAAATTTTCGATTTGCTTGAAATTGAAAATTTAACACTAAAAACAATAAAAAAAAATATTGAATTTAATGTTAAATTTCAACAGCAGCAGCAATAAAAAAAACGCCTCACCGCACCGGTTGAGGCGTTTTTTTTTGCCTGCATTTTTTTAACATTTTTTCAATTCTTTTATTGGTAAAGATACTAATCCCCAACACCCAACCACTAACCCCCATTTTTCAACTCATCAATTTCCTTTTCAATTTTTTTTGCGGAATTGATAAGAAGCCACAATTCCCTCTCAATTTGAAAATCCGTAATGATACCGGCAGCCACCTTATACACTTTTGTTATGTTGTTAATTTGCAAAGCCTTAGATACCGACTTTGCATAATTACGAGGCAAGTAACGCCTATTTTCTTTTAAAGTATTCATAAATTTAACTATTTAGATATATTTATATGTAGATAATTAAATACAAAAGTAATAAAAAAAGTGAAACGTAGCATAAAAAAAACAAATTAAGTTAATTAAAGTTAATTTCGTGCAATTTACTTTAATTAAGTTACTTTACATTTGTAAATCATAAAACATTATATTTTTCTGTTTTTTTTTGGTTTAACTAATGTGTTTATTTAAAACGTTTTATTCATTCGTTTAAAAACTCAAAAACAGAAATAAGATGTTGAAAAAAAATAAAATTTTGAAATATATAAACTAAAAATTTATGTCAGAAATAAAAAAAACGGTTGATTTAGATGCCCCCAACCATTCTATTTACTTATCGCAAACCACCCGCGAATTTTTGCAAAATAACATAGAGCGACTCACCGGCAGCCCAGCGACAAATTACAAATCGTTTACCGAGCTGTTTACAAGCATTTTACAGAAATTAGAAATTAACGATACTCTTTCTAATGATGTTCAAAATCAGGAGCTTATAAATATCATTGAAGCCCTCAAATCTGAAAAGGAACATCTATTGCAGCAATCGCGAGAACTGCAAAATGTTTTGCAAACCGCAGAACAAGAAATAAAGAAAAAAAATGATATAGTTGAACGCCAAACTGAAATTCTGAAAAAAGAAGCCGAAAGCAAAATTAAACTTCAACAGCAATTAAAAGAATTAGAATTGCAGACCACCGAACATAGAATGAGAATCATGTCCAATGATACCGAAAGCCAAAAACAAATTGAAAAATTACAAGCCCAAAACATAGAATTAGAATTGCAGCTTGAAAACGCGAAAGCAAATTCAACCCCTCAACCCTCTACTGTAGTTAGTACCGGAACAGACAAAGAAGTTTTGGAACTTAATGATTTTCAACGCGAAATATTACAATTATACGTATCCAACGAAAAAATTCAAAATTCGTTTGTCAAACTTAACAATTACGGCAAATACACCGGTTTTATAGATGTTTTACCCACTACTAATCCAATCCCTACTTTTTTGAAAAATTGTTTCTTTGGTTCTCTATTGAATTTGCAACCAATTAAATTAACCGACAGCAATCAAATTAAAAATGGTTTTGAAAAGTTCAAAAAATCAAATTCATAACAAACCATGAACGCCATTTTATTAGAAGCGATAAAGCCTGTTATAAAAAAAAATTTGATGCACCTTGATACTTTTTTAGGTCGTCTAAAGGAAGAAGAACAACTCCGCCATAAAGAAGCCGGTGAAGAAGGTACATTTTCTTTGATTTTTACAACTTCAGAGGGAATTTCGTATTTAATACCAATAATGCTCAACGAAGAAACAAATTTTTTAAAACAGGTTAATTTTGTAATAAATGGAGAATTAAAGACCTCCATTTCATTGGTTAGGTTAATTCAAATAATTATTGAAAATGCTTAAAATTGAAAAAGAAACACTGCCCGAAGTAGAAGCCACAAAAATAGACGAAGGTAATTTTTGGGAAGACTTTGATACTCAAATTCAGGCATATAACCGTGATGTGGAACAACCAGCAACAGGTTTTTTGACATCTGAAACTGTAGCCCCCGAAATAGCCAAAGAGCATAATTCAGAATTTTCAACCGGTATAGTAGAACTTTTAAATTCGGCTATTGCATTTGTCATTGCAAAGTTTGTTGTTGGTGCTGGAGGCAGTACCAACGATTATATGATTGGCAAGGACTCCGAACATAGAATCGCAAAAGCAATAGCCAGAATACTTCCACAAGAAACTTATTTTGGAAGTCCGTGGTTTACGGTTATAGTTCTTATTGGTGTTTCTTATGTGCCAATCCTCAATAAAGCCGCTGATGACAGAGTAGAAAACTCTCTAAAAAAAGAAATCCGCGAAGCCGAGCACCATAAAAAACTACAACTGATTGAAAAACAATGAGAGATGCAAAATTTATATTAGTCATTGGTGCAAGGGGAACGGGTAAAACAACTGTTTGCAAAAAAATTGCTTTACAAACGGTAAAAAAAAATAGACCGGTTTTATTGGTTGTCATTGATAGAATTTCATGGGGTGATATTCCAATTATTGAACATTCGGAAAATGCCATAAAAAACCACACAACCGGCTTAAAGTGTTTAATTTACGAAGGAAAAGAAACCTTAAAATTATTAAACCTTTTTTTCAATGGTTTGCTCATTTTGGACGATTGTAGGACTTACATTTCTAACAATTTACCCGAAGCATTACACATGACTCTTATTAGATTAAGACATCATGGAGTTGATACAATAGCAGTAGCTCATGGTATTTCAGATGTACCGGTTAAGTTTTTTATATTTCATACGGAAATCTTCCTATTCCATACATCAGACAATTTACTTAAAGACAAAAACCGAGTAATCAACCATCAAACGCTCATAAAGCATCAAACTGAAGTAAATGAAATAGCAAAAACCAAAAAATACTATTACCGAATAATCAACCTAAAACAATAATTTTTTTTAATTCGTGTAATTAGTGTTATTAGTGTGCAAAAAAAAATATAAATAAGCCCTGAAAGGGCAAAAGCAATAGCATGGGGCAACGCCCTATGAAAATAAGAAGTATCTATTTTTAGCCCTGTAAGTACGTAAGCAAAACAAAAATTTCATAATTAATAATTTAAAAAAATGGTAGGAAGGAAAGCAATTCAGAAAATAAAATCTGATTTACCGAAAAAGTGTTTTTTATTTTCACGACCGCCGGTAATGGACTTTGTAAATTTCCAAAAGTGGCGCAAGGAAGGCAAAAAAAAATTAAGGCGTTATCTGAATAAAAGCACGCCAAAAGTATCAATAAGGTACAAACCTTATTTCCATTCATTAGTTATGTATCAAAAACCCAATTTAAAAAATGGTCTCGTTTCACTTACCGAAGAAATTTCATAAATTTTTATTTCTGAATATCTCATTCGGAATATTCCATTATGAAATAACAAGTGCACTGTTTATTAAATTATTAAAAATTTTATTCTTTATAATTTGTTTTTATTTTACTTTATTAGTTTGGCACACAAAGCATTTATATTATTCACAACCACTTGAGTTTTATGTAGGATTTATATAAACAACAGTACAGTACCAATCTAAACTGCATAAAAAACTATGTGTTTATATATATCTATGTATCTATGTGTTTAAAACACAACACAAATAAGAAAAAAACAATGTTCTTATATAAAAGTGAATTTGCTGAGCGATACGGAATTCCACGCGAGGAATTACGTATAGCCATGAATGTACGTTGGTTATCCGATTTAATAACATTAGGATATAAAACCACGTCAAAAAAATTATCGCCAAAAGTTATAAAATTCTTAAAAGAAAAATTCGGCATCGAAGATACCGAATAAAAACTTTTTCACTATTCGTTATTACTTATTACTTGAAATCTTGCCTGCAATTTTTTGCAAAAAAAACAAATCATTTATTTGAAAACATACTCAACAGTTTTCAATTATCAATTATCAATTATCAATTATCAATTATCAATTATCCCTCTTTATTCCCTCATATCAGTATTTATTCACAAGCAATTCCAGCAACCCCAAACCATAATACAACTTAAATATATTTTTGT
>Ga0316610_1000200_pt1 | contig 16122 bp, 14 predicted proteins | sample MIS2017111B_MG_FD_207677 | JGI IMG/M metagenome (GOLD analysis project Ga0316610, IMG submission 207677) | Microbial mat bacterial communities from Middle Island sinkhole, Lake Huron, Michigan, United States - MIS.2017.111B | ecosystem: Environmental > Aquatic > Freshwater > Lake > Sediment... | reverse complement strand
AGTCAACAATTCAAAAATATGTTAAAAAACAAGGTCAAACTGAGTACAAACAAATTCACATACAACAGATTTCACTTTGGGACTAGATACCTCGTTGCTCTGCGGCGAGGAGTACGTCATTAAATATTTCATAGTTCTATTGGTAGATCGAATAAGAAAGGAAAACAAAATGTTGAAAGGCGATCTAAACAACATCTAACTCATACAATTTAATTTATGGCAGACATCAATACATTAGAAAATAACAAGCACCTGGAAGAGCCAGAAGGTAAAAAAGATTTCAACTATTATATCACCAAGTTTTTCTTGGAAAATTCTAGATTGACTATTTTGGCTTTGTTAATGCTGATATTTTTGGGCTTAATAAGTACTCTTTTGCTTAAAACAACGGGCTTCCCAAATCCTGAAATCAAAATTGCACTGGTAACAGCTTCATATCAAGGAGCTTCAAGTGAAACAGTTTCTAAAGACGTAACTCAGCCCTTAGAAGGGGCGATCAAGGATGTCGACGGAGTCACAAACTATGTCTCAACCAGTGTCAACTCCTTCAGTACAATTTCAGTTACAATTGATCAAAATGCCAATGCGGACTCAGTTCGCTCAAAGCTAGATTCTGCTGTAAGGAGCGTTGTTTTACCTTCAGGTGTAGAAAATTTAAAAATCACAACTCCGCAAATTGGGGGTCCTGATTTTATATTTTCGATTGCTGGTACGGATAAAGAAAAGATTTTTAATGTTTACGATCGATTTAACAAAGACCTGACTCAAATACCTGAAACTTCTAGAATTGATCCAATTTCTGAAATAAAACGTCGAGTTATAGTTATTTTGGATAAAGATAAACTCAAAACCTTGAATATATCAATCGATCAGGTCCAGGCTCAGCTCAAGTCAATAGGTGAGACTTTACCAGTGGTAAGTGGTGCCACGATTGATGGCGAAAGTAAAAGTATAACAACAAAATTAAATATTGCTAATATTGACGATGTCAAAAATTTTCGAATAAATATCACACCTCAAGGCAGCAAAGACTTAAAAACTTATAAACTTACAGATTTAGCTGATGTGAAGCTAGATTATTATTTCACTGATAAAAAAGGTGCATTGGTCAGTTTGGCTTCAGAGGCCGACAGTCAGGTACTTCCAGCCACAGTTTTTACTGTAAGAGCTGCAAAAGGCACAGATAAAGCTGTTTACGCTCAAAAGTTTGAGGAAAAAATCAAATCTTACACTGATTTAACATTTATAAAGACCAAAGATGAGCTTCCAAAAGATGCTAAAGACATTGTTTTAGCTGAAAATTTCTCAGTCAACGATAGCAATAAAGAGCAAGTCGATGAGGTTATTAGTGGTTTGATTGGTGGCCCATTAAAAGTAGAAAATCCTTTTGTTTCTAATCTTGGTTGGTTGCTTGGAGGTATTCAATTGGTATTTTTAGCCATGCTTGCTTTTGTGTCTTGGAGAGCCGCCTTGGTTGCAGCCGCTTCAATTCCACTCAGTTTGGTTTTCTCAAATATTTACTTATACTTTAAAGGTGAGAGTTTAAATACTTTAGTTTTATTTTCTCTGGTTTTAGTTATCGGATTGGTTGTAGATCCTTCATTGGTGATCTTGGAGAGTATTCAAAGAAAAATCGATACTGGGATTAAGGGGAACAAAGCTGTACTTGAGGCTATTATCGACGTTGGCCCAGGTCTATTTTTAGCCGCCTTAACTAATATTATAGTATTTGCTCCTTTTGGTATTATTTCTGGTGTATTAGGTCAGATTTTTGCTTATATTCCTCTGACGATCATTCCAGCTACTATAGGTTCTTATATTGTACCACTGGTATTTTTAGCATGGGTTGGAGGTTTATTCCTAAGACCTTCTAAAGGTAATCATGGTTCTGAGGAGGAAAACTTGTGGCCTATAGCAAAGTGGTTGATGAAGACTAATGAAAAAATCTTACACGGATCAGTTTGGCTAAGAACTTTGATTTTAATTGTAGCTCTAATCGTACCATTTTTTGTTGCAGGATACTATTTTGGAACTGGTAAGATCAAGTCCGTCCAATTTTCTGCCAGTCAAAATGGTAATCAAGTTGCCATGAAAGGATCATTTAAATCTACTTTACCTCAAGCTGATCGCCAAATCGTAACCCGAGAAATTTTAGACAAATTATCCAAAGAAGAAGTAATTGAGCAAGCCTTCCCGCAATCTTCTGGATTTAATTATTATATCACTCTAAAAGAAGCTAGATTTAGACCAGGTTTAAATACTGTTCAGTTATCTGCAAAATGGGAAAAAGAAATCAAGGATGAGTATGGTAAATATTTCTTTGACTTTAGTATGGGTGCCATCAGCAACGGTCCGCCAGCAGGTGGCTATCAGGTTGCCATTGGTGTCAAGACAAATGATCTAGATATTCTTGAAAAAGTAGCCAAAGATGTCGGTCAGACAATGCAAAATGTGTGTAAAGTTGATAGTCGAACAGTAAAAATTGATGTAGACTGTAAAGATGGTAAAAAGATTGTAACTAAAATTGATGATGGTTATACAGATAAGGAAAACAAGGAATTGGACTTGATTTTAGATCGTCAAAAATTGTATGATAATAACTTAGCAGCTGTTGCTGGACCCGTGAGTAGTATTGTAAATCAACAAGTTTCGCAACTATTTGCTCTGGCTGGAGATCGAAAAATTGGAACAGTAAAGGTTGGAAATGAAGATGTGGAAGTCTTTTTAGATAAGACAACTGCAGATCCTCATATATTAGATGAAATTAGTGACACAAAATTAAATACTAGTACTGGCTCACAGATTGAAGTTTCGAGTATAGCTCAAATATTGGAAAAAACTCCTAAAGATACTATTTCTAGGGTAAAAGGACAAACAGTAGGTGCTGTTCAAGCTAGATTAAGCGAAGGCAACACAGATCAAGGCACAACTGGTTTAGTAACAACGACAATTTTAAAATACTATAAAGACAATAACGGTGAAAAAATTAAGGCTCTGGGTCTAACTCCTGATGCAATAGAGCAATATAGTGAAGGGTCAAGTGCCGACTTTATCAAATCTTTCCAAGAATTACTTCTGGCACTAGTTTTAGCTATCTTTATAACATATATTGTTTTAGCGTTATTCTTCGGGTCTTTGACTCAGCCACTAGTTATTATTTTCACGATTCCGATGGCGTTTATTGGAGTGTTTCCAGCTTTGGCTTCCTTTACAGTTGGTGAGTTTGGATTTCTGGAAATCATTGGATTTATTATTTTAGTAGGTGTGGTTGAAAATGTAGCTATTTTCTTGATTGATGCGGCCAATCAAAAGATTAGAATCGGTTGGGATGAAAAAACAGCTATTGCACACGCTTCCGGTATCCGTACCAGATCAGTTTTGCTCACTAAAATTACAGCCATAGCATCATTGGCACCTCTGGCATTTTTGAGTGAGTTTTATCGTTCAATCTCGATAGTTATCATTTTTGGTTTGTTGGCTTCAGGGTTTGTGTCACTGATTACTACACCGATCTTGTTTATCTTCTTTAGGTGGTCAAGTCGCACACTCCACAGATTGATTTGGTGGCAAAAAATCTTGTTTTTCGTGTTTTATCCAGTTGCGATTTTAGTAGTCGGATACCAAGAAAAAAATCTTGATTTTAAGTGGTTTAGGAAAATGTTAGATAGAATTAGGGAATAAAATTTCCAAAAGGTTTCATAGAAAAGGGAGGTGGAAATTAGTTTGAAATAGGTTACGATAGTACAATTCTAAAATTTGACTTATCCGTAAAATTAATATATATTTTTATTACATATCCGTAAAATTAGTATAAATATATATGCTATATACCAGAACAATTCAACCTCTGATAGAAAAAGATTTATTTAACGAACGAGCTGTAATAGTCTACGGAGCCAGAAGAGTTGGAAAGACCACTTTGGTTAAAAACATTTTAGATAAATATAAAAACCTTAAAACACGATATATATCTTGTGATGAGCAAGTCGTTAGAGATGGTCTAGCAGTGGCCAATTCAGGAAAATTGTATGATTTTATTGGTGATTTTGATCTGGTTGTTTTAGATGAGGCACAGCGAATAGAAGATATCGGGATAAAATTGAAATTATTGGTTGATACTTATCCAAAACTTCAACTTTTGGTGACTGGCTCTTCAAGTCTTGATCTGTCCAATAAAATCAGTGAGTCACTCACTGGAAGAAAACTTACTCACATGCTCTATCCTTTAAGTGTCAAAGAGCTTGGTAAACACTGGTCTGAACTATTAATTGATAACACAATTGAAAGAATCCTTAAATTCGGTGCTTATCCGAGTGTTTTATTGGCCACAGATATGGCAAAAGCTGAAAGAGAAATTAAAAATATAACCTCAGATTATTTATACAAGGATGTGTTAGAATATCAAGATATACGCAATCCAGAACAATTGTATAAGATCCTTAGAGCATTAGCCTTGCAAGTGGGTAAAGAAGTTTCAATGAATGAACTTGCCCAAACTGTTGGCTTAAATAATGAAACTGTGACTAGGTATGTTTGGCTTTTGGAACAGAGCTTTGTGATTTTTAGATTAGATCCTTTGAGTAAAAATCCACGCAATGAAATTACTAAAACTAAAAAGATCTATTTTTATGATTTAGGTGTATTAAATTCACTTTTAGACAATTTTAATTCTATAGATATTAGACCAGATAAAGGAGGTTTGTGGGAAAATTTTTGCATTTTGGAACGAAAGAAAAATATGGATTATATGGACCGTTCGTATCGACCTTATTTTTGGAGAAATTATGCTCAGGCTGAAATCGATTATATAGAAGAGGTGAACAATACTTATGATTGTTTTGAGTTTAAATATAGTTCCAGAAAAAAATCAAAAATTCCTGCAGCATTTGCCACAAATTACAATGTCAACAAATATCAAGTAATCAATTCCGATAATTGGTATGAATTTATCTACTAAAATATGCCTCAATACCTAACCTCAACACTGTGTGAATGCCTAAATCCGCTTTTAAATAAGGTAAAACCGACCGACTTTACTTTGGCTACTATTCTAAATGCGTCAGATGCCTATGAAAGCCCAAGTTGGGTACAGGATGATTTATATACTCTTAAAGATGCAGGTTTTAAGCTAGTTGAGCTAGATCTAAGAAAATCAGAAAGTGTTCAAAATTTTACTGAAAACAAAGAGATTAATGGCATTTTTGTAGCAGGTGGTAATAGTTTCTATCTGCTAGAAATCATGAAACAAAGTGGGTTTTTTGATTATTTAAAAGCCAATATTGAGAAATATTTATATATTGGTTCAAGTGCTGGCTCAGTGGTTTGTTGTCAAGATATTGAGCTGATTCGGTACCTAGATAGACCACTCAAAGAGCCAAAATTTGATTATATTGGCTTAGGTCTAGTTAAAACCTTGATTTTACCGCATATAAACAATCCATACTTTGAATCAAAATATCAAAAACTGACTCAATCCAAAGATTTCACCAAACAATCCGTTATTACTTTAGCTGATAATCAAGCTCTTTGGGTGGAGAAGGGGAGTGTGGAGTTGGTGGAGGTTTGATAATTTTTGACATAAAATAAAGTTTAGTCTTTAGTATTAAGTATAAACACTAAGTACTAAAGTCTTATGGATCCGACCAAATCTTCAAAAGTTGAAATTTTGAGTTTTATCTCAAACAAAGGGCAAACTACCGCTAAAGAAATTCGAACCGCTTTGAATATAAGCCAAGTTACTCTTTTCAAACACTTAAAAACTTTGCTGGCTGACGGAGAAATCTTGAAAGTTGGGACAGTCCCGAAAGTTTACTATTCAATCAACTCTAATTCTATAACCTCCGGTTACAATACTGAGCACAGCCAGAAGTCTTGGAGTATCAAAAGTGAGAAATTATTCGATGCTAAATTTGTAAATATTTCCCCTGAAGGTTTAATCAATTATGGTTTTCAAGGTTTTAAGATTTGGTGTCAAAAACAAAATTTAGATGTTGAGAAAACCGCAAATGAGTATATTGCGACTTGGCATAAATACAATAAGTTTTACACCCTAAAAAAAGATTATGCTTATATAGATGCCAGTTTTAAGTTATCAGAAACCTATTCAAGTAATTTTAGTTTAGATAAAATGTTGTATTTGGATTTTTATGCGATTGAAAGATTTGGAAAAACCAAATTAGCTTGGCTCACTTTTCAATCAAAACAAAGCCAAGATCCCAAACTAATTGATTTGATAATAAGTCAAACTAAAGAGCAGATAAAATCAATAATAAAAGACTTTAAAATTCAAGCGGTCGGTTTTATACCTCCGACAGTTAAGAGAAGAGTTCAGTTTATGGAAATATTTGAGCAAAAACTACAAATAGATTTACCAAGAATTAAAATCAAAAAAATAATTTACGATACTCCAGTGCAGCAAAAAAGCCTTAAAGATAAGAACGATAGACTCGAAAACGCAACTAAAACATTTTACATACCAGATCAGGTTAAATACAAAAAAGTTTTACTAATTGATGATTTTGTGGGTTCGGGTGCTACCTTAAATCAGATCGCATTTAAAATTAAAGAAAATCAAATTGCCAAAAATGTTATCGGTCTAGCTATTACAGGTAGTTTCAAGGGTTTTGAAGTTGTAAACCAAGTTTAGTCTTTAGTATTAAGTGTAAACACTAAGCAGTAAACTCATACTTATCGTATTTTGTCAGATCTATATCCTTAACCTTAAGATATTGGATATATTCAGAAAGGTTGAAAGATTGGATTTGAGGAGTCGAGTATTTGACTTTTAGATATCTGATATTGTTTACAATCATCCATATCTCACTGCTTACACTATTTGTGTACCCTCGGGAATTACCACCGAGGTGGATTTCTTCGGCTTCTACAAGCTTTATAAGTAAAGTCTCGTCTACTTGAGCATCACTAGAAAGCTCGGCAAAGTACTCGTAGGCCACACGCTTGGTCTCTCTAGTTTGGTTTACGTTATAGATCAAATAGTCAAAATTGGCTATATTTACAACCAAAATCAGCGATAAGGTAAAACCTGAAATCAGTCTCAAATACCAATTGTGCGTTTTGTTTTGGAATATTTTATAGACAAAAGCCAAGTAAATACCTCCGATCCAAGCAATCACGGCTAGTCCATATAGACGCTTAAATGTAAGTCCTGCGGCTGATATATAATCTAAATCACTTTTAAGTCCGACATAAATCAGAAAACAGCCCTCAATAATTAAAATCAGTGACGTAATCAAAGATCTACCCTTGTAAAATTTATCAAAGAAAATCAAGTTGAAAACCACAAAAGCCACGAGACTTAGCTGACCAAAAACCTCATTTACATAACTTGAATAAGTATAGCCAATATCAAATATAGCTTCTCCAGAAGTCATATATAGCTGGATTTGAGATACCAAGAATAGACACAGAACGGCAATCACAGTGATTTTAGGTATAAACCAAACAATATCGTGAGTAGTTCTTTCCTTACGCTCTTTGTGATTAGAGAAGTCAGTTTTTTGGATATACGTCACTGCTTTAGGTAGGAAATGCCACATAAAAACCACCCAAACCAATCTCCAGAAGAAAATAGCATTAAAGATATTACTAAATAGCCAGTTAATACTCTGTCCAAGCCACTCAAAATTTAAGATATTTCCCAGATTTGATATGTATCGATTAAAAATTGGATTACTTGAGGCTAGAAGTGGTATGATTATAGCTAAAACTACAAAAGTGAGAACTAAACCAAGGAAGATCTTCTCCCACTCAATTTTGACCTTCACTTTCATTTCAGCCTCTTCTTTTGGTTTTTCTGAAGTTTTTAACTTTAAATATTCCAATAGTTTATATTTTGATTTGGTGTTTAGGATATTTATTAAGGTGTGAATTGGCAATATAAAAAGGTTGAAAAGATTATATTTACCTGATTTTTGACTCGGATAAACTAAAAAACTTACACAATATAAAAGTCCTATAAAATTAAAAAAAGTTAGCAGGGGATTTGCTCTGAGAAATAAACAAACCGACAATCCTAAAGTGATGGCAAATAAGGTTAAAGTTCGGTAGGTTAATTTTGATCTGAAGAGTGTGAAAATTGTAGATAGTGAAATGAAGGTCAAAGCCCAACCAGTAAAGGCAAAATAAGTATCAACAATTAAGAACGGAATTAAGACTGAGAGAGCTATTAAAATGAAACAAATTACTTTCTCAGTTAGTAGTTTTTGGAGCATAAGTAGAGATATGCTGTTTGTTTTGACTATATTTTTTTTATTTGTCAACCATCAAAGCCAATTTTTAATAAGCTAATATAATCTGTATTGGTTATAAAAGGGTGTAGTTGAGGTACCAGTAATCAAGTCGAATTTATAGGTAACTGTTAATTTCCATGAACTACAAGATTGGGTAAGGCTTCATCATTTTTGATATATCGATCAAACCAGCTTATTGTAGAATTGATGGCTAATTTTTTAAGTTCAGAAAGTCCATGGTCTGCCCCTTCCAAAAGCATAAGTCGAAATGGTTTTTTGTTTTTGAGTAAATTGGTGGCTAGCTCTATTGAGTCCATTGGATCCACTCTCCAGTCAGCTGTGCCATGCATTATCAAAAGAGGAGTAGCCTCGCAAAATTTATCCGTAAATTTAACTGGTGAACGATTGTCAATCTCGTTTTGATCGGTGTTATCAAACATATCTTTAGTCCATTCTATCATTTCAGTACGCTTATCAAGTTGATTATTCATATTTGATCTACCTCCCCAAGTTACAGCAGCTTTTATCCAGTTCACTTTAGTAAGAGAAAGATAAGTCATCAGTCCACCGCGACTAATCCCAAACATTCCAATTTTATTTTTATTTACCCAATCTAGCTGATCTATGATCTCTTTCAATACAAGTACATCATCGAGTTCTGCTCCTCCATGCTCATCCTTTCCTTCACTCCCATCACACCCAGAATACTGAGATGCAATAACAGTATATCCTTGTAATACAAGACTGGCACAAGCTCCACCATAGAAGAAGCTTGATTTAAGTATTGAGTAATCTTTTGATCCACCCCTATTAAATATGATTACTGGGTCATCACTACTAGCTTTTGACTTGGAAATATAACCATGCACTTTATGTTCGTTTGATAAATATGTTATTTTATAAAGATCGATTTTCTCTGAATTTTGCTCCATGATTTCCACAAGGTCGGATTTATGAATAGTTAATAACTTTGATTTAATTTGGTGAAATTCAATTTGAGATATTTCTGTGATTAAGCTAACATTATGTAGGTTCATAAAGATTTAACGGTAAATTTAAACATAATAACCCTGACCTTATACAAAAATAAAGTCAAATTTAATTTTTTTGAAAAAATATCGCCGCCAAGTATTGTTTTAAAACAAAACTTTTTGGCGATATATAGATTTATGGATCACTATTTTTCATTCTTAGATAGATTCTAAAATTGATAGAATAGATTCGAAGAGTTAGCTCTTGATTGTTCCATCAGCACAATTTGGACCGCATCCTGGAGCACACTGACAGTTTGGTTCCGAAACTAACAAGTTTTGAGCTAATGCAATTGAAGCTGGGTTGTTGCAAACGCAGTCAGGCTTGTTTGTGACCAAAGTCGGAGTATTTTTGGTAGGTCTGACAGATGATATATCTTCACCAGCTCCACCACAAACAGCTCCACCACAATCACCAGCACAAGCTTTACAACCAGCACATGATCCACACCAAGCTTTTTTTCCACCAAAAACATTGGTTCCGAAGATTGTCTCTGAGGCAGAAACTAGCTTTAGTGCCGAAGAATTGCGCTCAAGTTCACCCACTTCATCTCCAAAAGGATTGTGATGGATAAATCTACCAGCCACATTTTCACAAAACTCTGCATACAAAGCCGTGTGAAGGATGTGGGCATGCCAAATTTGATCAACACCTTCGCTTGGAACAGAGATGCTACCAAACAATCCAGTCCCGATCAAAAACATGTACTTGCGGTACTGTTGGGTGAGTTTGGGAAGCTTTGAGATAAGCTCAGGATGCTTGCTTGCAACGTACTTCAAGATGACCCCTAAGTCAGCATTGGCTGCATAGCTAGATGCAAAATCAGTGCCAGTCTTTGGTGTTTGGACAGCTAAAAGTGAACTCATGATTATCTCCTTGATAAATCTAAACTAACATAATAATTTGTTAGCTGATTATATTTAAAACACATAAAAAATACATAGTCAAGTGTAATATATCCATATGCTTTATTTATCACCTAAACTAAATAATTGCTATTTAAAAGTATAGTTGACCTTATTCAGAGTTATATTTATAACCTTTTAAGGTGAAATGTATTTTGCTAGGATTCAACATTACCACTTCTTGCTTAGGTGTATTACTTCAACCCCCGAGCCAGCAATAACAGGTTTCGAATTGCCTGCGATATAATCTTACTTTCAACCAAAGCTCCAAACTCTTCTTGGAAAGATATGAAAGCGACTTTGTCATCATAAACGTCTATTTCAAGCGGTGTAGAGTATTTTGCAGGATAAAAATAGCTAGTTCTGAGATGTTGCTGATTGGTTCTTGCAGACATCTTTTTGTTTATCTCGTCATCAGGAAGTAATCCTGTGAGCTTTATGCCTTTTTTGGCTCTTGATTGCCAGTATTGCTCGGTATAGTCTTTTAAATAATCCATTTCGGCTTTAAAATTTCCCATAGCTAAAATTTCTGTTTTGCTGCTCAGTGTGTCTTCATATATTTGGATAATACCATCTTTACCCTCAAAATAGCGAACTTTGGGTAAGTTTTTTTTACTTTTCTTGATTGTAAGATCAGCTAAAATAGTTTCCATTTGAGCTCTGGCATTTGATATTTCCAGCTCTTTTTGCCTGAGTTTGTAACCTAAAATTTCAGGATTCTCGGCTTGAAAATAAAAGGTATTTCCTTTCTCAAGTCTACTGATTAAGCCTGCTTCTTGAAGTTTATACAATCTTTCTAGGACATTTGTTTTGGGTTGATCTAGTTCTCTAGCTAAACTGCTGGCTTTTTGTGTACCCAAGCCGTAGAGGCATAGATAAATTTCTCTATCTTTAGAATCTAAGTTGAGTAAATTGAATATTTTATCAAACATAACGACGGATTTTTACGATGATTTAGTATTATATATAAAAGTTTTTGAGTCAATATAAAATCTTAATATCGTCAAAATATGATATATGAGATTTAAAATATACAACTTAGCAAATCAGCACTAAGATTATTAAAAACAATTAATTGTATATTTGTATGACCCCTTTTGATAAAATTATTCAGTTCCTAGATAGTCGAAATGTTGTTTACCGTGTTGTTGAGCATTCAGCTTGTGGATCAGCTCAGGAATACCATGAAGTAGTTGGTACCAGATATCGCCAACAGCTCAAAGCATTATTTCTAAGAGTAAAAAAAAAGGTGAAGATGTGAGTTTTGTGATAGCGGTCGTGCCTGGTGATATGCGTAGCGATCTAAATAAAATCAAAAAATATCTCGAGGTAAACCTAGTCCAAATGGGATCTCCAGAAGAGCTTATGGAGCAGACTGGTTGTGTGTTTGGGGTTGTGCCACCTCTCGGGGAAGTCTTTGGCATTGACACAGTTGTTGATAGTCATTGTTTTGAGGAAGATGAGGTTTGCTTTAATGCTGGCCGTCTCACTCACTCAGTTTTTCTATCTAAGACAGAATTTCAAAAACTAATTGGCAATAATATTAGTGATATTGTTAAGGAGATGTAAAAAATAGCAAATAAAATCATTAAATGCTAGCAATTAAATAGTTAGACTGCTAAAAATATTAAATCTGTTGTAGATTATATAGATAAAGAGGAGAGGTATGGTCATATATTAGCACTTGACAACATAGAGCGCTAATTGTATAATATATTCAATCGGCAATAAAACCGAGAAATATTTTTAAAATTGGTGAATAGGATTTAGGTGTTTTGACAGATGTTTTTGAGATCCTTCGCTTTGCTCAGGACGACACAACAATATATTCTGGTTAAACCTATTTTTTATTTACTTTTAACTATTTACTATTATGTATATCACAATGCCACGACCTATAATGAAACGATTTTGGAATCAGGCTTCATCCAATTTTTCAAAAAATGTAGCCTTTGCTTGGTCTAAGCCAGCTTTAAATATCAAAGAATACGACGACAAGTATGAGATTGATGTGATGATTGGGCAGATTGATCCAGCTCAAGTCAAAATCGAGGTCAAAGAGAATATTCTCTATATTTCATACAAAGATCAAAACACAGATCAAGATCAAAACACAGATTTTGAGTATGTTTATCAGGAGTTTGGGACTTCATCTTTTGAGAGAAGCTACGAGCTACCAGATGATGCTGATCAAAGCCAAATCAAGGCAGCATATAGCAAAGGTGTGCTAACAATCACAATTGCTAAAAAGCCACAAGAGCCTACTAAATCAATCAAAATAGAAATCGGAGAATAAACACTCCAATATCTAAATTTTTAAACCAACCTTAATTTTGGGGTTGGTTTTTTTGGTGACGAAAATAGTTGTAGCAAAGCAATACAAAACTCACAAAACTTATAAATCCAACTAAAACAAACATTAATATCGCAACACCAAGAATTGAAGTCTGGCTACTTGGAAGCGCTGCGATTTTTTTGGTTAGTTCGTCGTTTTCGATTGTGCTTGTAAATAGAGCAAAAGTTTCTTTGGGTAAAAATGATAAAATCAAAACTGGTAAAGCTGAGATGGTGTTGTAAAAACTATGACTAAAAACACCCCACTTAAAGCCCATTCTGACTCGTATATATGAGATCACAAGTCCAACCAAGGCTTGAGGTAAAATCAAAAATGGCGCCAACCACCACAGATTATTTAATCCAGAGTAGTTTTGAATATGAATCAAACCAAAACTCAGTCCACTAATATAAAAAAACCAAACAAAATGTTTTATAAAAAAGGGTTCCAAGGATTCTTTAATTTTAGGATAAGATCTCCAGATTAGAAATATAATCAAAGTGAGAACTGCAGAATTTAGCAAAGTGGAAACAAGAGAGTTTGTGTAGCCAAATATACTATATCTAAAGCTTAAACCGAAATCTCGAAGAATGATTTGAGTGTAGAAGGCAAGCCCAAAAAAAGATAATAGCCATCGCTTTGGACTAGGCTTTAAAAAGAGTCGAAAGGTAATTTCTTCGGTAATAGGTGCTTGAACCGCTAAGAGTAAGAAAAATAACCAAGTTGGCAAGTCGTTTAGTGCATTCTGAACACTGTTTTGGCCTGAAAAACCAAGCTTGATTAGCGCGAAATTTGCTGTAAGTGCTATAATGGTGGCTAAAAACTGAGTTCCAGTGATTAAAACAAACCAATAAATCCAGGATTTTTTAAAGTTGGGATTTAGCTCAAGGGTTGGGTGTTTGAGGAAGTTGATTAGGTCGTGGGTTTGGATGGGGGACATGGGATTTTATTATAGATTCCTCTTGTAGGGGCGATCTTTAGATCGCCTTGTCTTGCGGTGAAGCTGTAAATAATAGGATTAGATCACGCTTTTGAATGCAGTCGATGCCTAATTTAAAACAAGCAAGACTTTAAACTAACCTTAAATTGGTTTTAAAAATAAGTCCAATTTTTGGAATTGACAAAAGAGATTATATAGACAAGGTTTGAGAGATAAGGAGGAATTTAGGTTGGTCTTTGTTGGACTGTTGTTTAGATCCTGAAACAAGTTCAGGATGACACCAGCATAAGACTCAATCACAATTTTTCCAATTTATGGAGAATCAAGATTCTCCGCTACGCAATTTATACATTTATTATGGCTGAAAACGAAGTAATTTTACGATTCAATGGGGTAACTTTTGAATTTACAGAAAATAAAAAAATCCTAGATAGTGCTGATTTTATAATCCGTCGAGGCAGCAAAATCACTTTGATGGGGCAAAATGGGGCAGGTAAAAGTACCATTTTTGGAATGATTACAGGCAAGTACCCAGTCAAAGAAGGTCTGATTTCCATGGCAAATGGTGTCACTATCGGTCATGCCAAACAGGTGATTTCTAAGGAAGAAATGGATCTGACTGTGCGCGATTATTTTGCTCAGGCTTTTGATGAAAAATTGTATAATCTAGATGTCAAAATTGCTGAAGTTTTGGATGCGGTAAATTTCCAAAATTGTGATTATGATAAATTGGTTCGTTTCCATTCTGGGGGTCAACAAGCTCGTTTGTTGCTTGCATATGCTTTGATTGCCGATCCTGACATTTTGCTTTTGGACGAACCTACCAACAATTTAGATCATGACGGTATCGATCATTTGACAGGGTATCTGATGGTTTACGATAAGACTTTGCTAGTTATTTCTCACGATGCTGAGTTTTTAAATAGTTTTACTGATGGTGTTATCTACCTGGATGTCTTTACCAAAAAGGTGGAAATGTATGATGGAAACTACTCCGATGTGGTGGAGCAAATCAGCAAGCGAATCGAACGTGAAAATAAGAAAAATGCCCGCTTAGAGTCACAAATCAAGGAACAAAAGGAAAAAATTAACTTTTTCTCAAACAAAGGTGGAAAAATGAGAAGATTGGCTGCAAAACTACGTGCAGAAGTCGAAGAAGCCGAGGAAAATAAAGTCGATGTCAGACGTGAAGATCGTACTATTCGTGGCTTTGATATCAATGTGCAAGAAGATCTCGGTGGAATTTTGATGAATTTGGAAAATATAACGGTGATAAAAAGCGGTGTCCCAGAAGTCAAAAAAATCAATCTTGAACTGCGTAAAGGTACGCATATACAGCTCAAAGGACCAAATGGAATTGGTAAAACCACCTTACTTGAAACCATAGCAAATGGTACCGCACCAGGGATTCAATTTGCACCAGATTTAACAATAGGATATTATCGCCAAGATTTCTCTACTCTTGATTTTGGTCGCTCGGTCCGAGAGTCACTTTTGGAGACAACTCCTGAAGGAGATGAGCAGTATATGCGTATGATTGCAGCTGGGTTTTTGATCACATCCGATATTATAAATCGCAAAATTGGGGATTTAAGCGAGGGACAAAAAGGTCTTGTGGCTTTTACTCACTTGGTGCTACAAGAACCTGGACTATTGATTTTAGATGAGCCTACAAACCATATCAATTTCCGTCATTTACCTGTGATTGCCAAGGCTTTAGACGAATTTGAAGGTGCTATGATTTTAGTCTCTCACGTCCCAGAATTTGTGGATCAGATTTCGATTGAGAGAGTTGTGGATTTGGAGAAGTTGTAGATTTAGTGTTTCTAAATTTACTCATAAGTAGAATCAAAATTGTAAATATATTTGTTAAAACAAGTTTTTATGTCAGTTATTTCACATACTTTTCAAGTAGCTCCTGAAGATTTACAAACTTTCGATTCCCATAAGCATGATACCGTAGTCAAACAAGCCAAAGATAAGTTTCGGACAAAATCAATGGTTAAAATCCGTGTAAGTCTAATTTTTATATTAATATTTTTGTCTGCATTGTACTTGTTGGGGCTATATATTAGAGCATTCTATATTGTTTTATTATTATCAGTTCTTTTTTCAAGTGTATTTGCCTGGCTTGGATACATCTTCATGAAAAACTTTGATAATCGATCTGGCTTTGCTGAATCAGTTGGTTTTAAGAGTTTTTTAGCGAGTCGCACATTAAAATTAGCTTCATTAGTATTGTGGGGCTCACCTCATCTTGTTAAGCCATTGACTTTGGATTTTATGCAAGATCATATTGATATTATCATACCTATTGTTGAAAGCAAATCTCCCGTATTTAAAATATTTTCAAGTGCTGCTAAAGTGGATAATGAGTACAAGAGCCAAAATAGCACGAAATTTCAACTTGAATATAACTCAATTCAAAACATACAAGAACTGCCAAATGCATGGATTATTAGACTGAAAAATGGTCTAATGAAACACAAATTTCTAGTTCTTCCTAAAAGAATATTTTTAAATGATGAAATAGATTTTCTAAAATCTAAAATAGATAATTATAGGACTTCCTCAAATCACCCAAACACAACTCTAGGATTCCTCAATTCCTCTATCAGATAATCATCTAGCAGATGTTTCTTAACCTGATAGATAGTTGTC
>Ga0316610_1000198_pt1 | contig 16162 bp, 23 predicted proteins | sample MIS2017111B_MG_FD_207677 | JGI IMG/M metagenome (GOLD analysis project Ga0316610, IMG submission 207677) | Microbial mat bacterial communities from Middle Island sinkhole, Lake Huron, Michigan, United States - MIS.2017.111B | ecosystem: Environmental > Aquatic > Freshwater > Lake > Sediment... | reverse complement strand
CAGTAATCTAACTTTTATTCAGACCTGTAGAAAACAAGGTCAAAATATCTATACTCAACTACAGAAAATCTTTAACTTAGAGAGTCCAGATCTAGTATGGGAGTAGGTTGGGCTGGGTAGGTACAAAAATATACATGCTATGATCGTGCTCAAGGTTTTAAATTAGAATCATTAATATTACCAGATTTGCTAGTCTGGGATGATGCAAGCCTGAATAGGATAATTGAAAACTATTCAAAGGAAATTGAAATAATTTTATTAAAAATTGACTATTGGGTTAATGAAACTGATTTTTCAGAGATCAAAGAAGAAGCTATGAATATACAAAAGTGTTGTACTCAAGCCTTAGAAATGCTCCAAAAGTATGAAAAATATGTAAGCACTGAAAAATACTCGAAATATACTTCTAGTTTTAGCCACACAAAATATTTAAAAAATTTAGATAGTAAATATTACGGTTTTATTAATTGCCTGCAATCTGTAATTTCTGAAGAAGAGTTTTTTAAAAATTGTAAAAATACAAATCACGAAATCGTCGAAATATCATCAGAGCCTAATTTGTATGATAAGGTTGACGACATTGGGGAATATCAACATGAGTTAAATATTTTAGGCCTAGACTTAATAGATCCTAGTAAACTAACAATCAAGACTGTTCGAGCTGCTTTTCGTAAACATATCAAGATATACCATCCAGATCCTAAAAACTTTCTTTCAGATTCTGACAATGCTTTGCCTGATATTGCAAATTCAATAATTCGTGCATATAAGAAGTTGAGCCTTTTATTTGAGAAAAAAGATGTTGGTAATATATCTGACAAAAAATACGCTCTTCCTGAGATTGGTCAAAAAAATGATGGATAACCCCTAATCACCAAACTCACTCCAAGTGCCTTAAATACCTTATAAAGTGTCTCAGTTGTCACTGGTTTACCTTTTTCTAAGTTTAGAATTGTTTTTTGAGTTGAGTGGATTTTTTCTGCTAAAACTCTTTGACTAAACCCCCTTTTTTTTGCGTAATTGTTTTACTTTTATAGCTATATCAAGTAGAAAAGATTGTATTTTGATACTTTCAAGTAGATCGGCATCTTGATAAATTTGATCTAAAAATTCTGTATTGGTATTACTTTTAGTCATAAATATGTGGTTTAGATTGGCTAATGATATACTATAATACTTCATTTGTCAAATTATAACTTTAAAATTACATGATCTAAATTTGGCATGGCTATGTTTTTTTTGGTTGATTAAATAATCTTTATAGAATTTCAAACCGTTTTCAATATCTTGCTTATCAGTCTTTTGTGACTTTTTTACAAACCTATAAACAATAATCAAATTAGGCTTCTCCGTTGCAAAGAAAAATCTGTAAATGTCTTTTCCAGATCGCACAAGAAGCTCATAAAAACTAATTTTGCCCACTTTAAAATGCTTCACATCTTGGAATAGATATAGGAGTTTTGGCAGAAGTGGAATTTTTTCAAGTGATCTCAAGGCAAGATTCTTATTTGAAGCTAATAAGTCTCTAATGAAGCTTATCACAGGACTGCTAACACCATCAGTGCTATAAAACCTCACCTCAAAATTCAAAATATCTTCCAACATAGAGATTTGCATTGGCAAAGAATCACATACTAAAATACAATAATTGTCTACAGACTTAGAGTAGCATTTTTGAATATCAAATTGACAAAACATCTCGTAACAGTACACAAGTACATTACTATGCGCTCTATTACTTATACTCAATATGGACCTCCAAGTGTCTTAAAGCTGACTGAAATCGACAAACCAATTCCTACAGCCAATGAAGTCTTGGTAAAAGTTAAAGCTACTGCCGTAAATACTGGTGATTTAAGACTTAGAGCAGCTGACCCTTTTTTAGTTAGACTTATTTATGGTTTATTCAAGCCAAAAACTCATGTTTTAGGATCTGTCTTTGCTGGGATTGTAGAGGGAGTTGGGATAGAAGTCACCAGATACAAAGTCGGTGATGAAATCTTTGGGTTATCAAATACTTTCACCAAGTGCTATGCTGAATATGTCACAGTTCCAGAGTCTGGATATAGTGCTTTAAAGCCCATAAACACGAGTTTTGAAGAAGCTGCCAGCATTCCTTTTGGAGCTCACACTGCTTTAGATTTTCTCAAAAAAGCCAACATTCAGCCAGGTCAAAAAGTTTTAATCTATGGAGCATCTGGAGCAGTCGGCTCAGCCGCTGTAATGCTAGCCAAATACTACAAAGCTCATGTCATAGCCATTTGCAGCACTGGTAATCTTGAAATGGTAAAATCACTTGGAGCAGATGAAGTGATCGATTACACCAAGACCAATTTAAGCGATATAAAAGACAGATATGATGTAGTTTTTGAGTCCGTTGGTAAAACCAAGGTCGAAGAAATTATAAAACTAGTTACACCGACAGGGATTTTAATATTGTCAGCTCTAATGCCAGCTGGAATCCTACATGCGATGAGTGTAAGCCGTAAACGCAAAATCAAACTTTTGATGGGTGAAGTCAAAGTCACCGCCAAGGATATGGAATTTATCAAAGAAAGAGTCGAAAAAGGTGATTTAAAACCTGTGGTGGATAAAATATATACTCTAGAAAAAATGGTCGAAGCTCATGAGTATGCCGATATGGGGCACAAGAAGGGGAATGTGGCAATTATAATAGCTTAAATTTAGTTGAATTGAAAAAATGCTTAATCTAAATAACGACCTATTTCTTGATCTAAGTTGCAAAACGAAGAAAATTGTAATATATCTCAACATTTATGCCACCAAAAAACTACTTAATCACAGGTTCAACAGGTAAAATTGGTCAAAATGTCCTAAAACAGCTTTTAGAATCAGGCAATATAGTTGTCGGGCAATATTTTAGCAATGATCAAGAAGTTGAAATGATAAAGCTAGAAAATGCTCAATTTGCACACAATCTGCATTTCATAAAAACTGATTTATCTAACGAGACAAAGGTAAAACAACTTGTTGCTAAAACAGTTGATATATTAGGCTCAATCGACGGCTTGGTAAATTTAGCTGGAAAATATTTTGACGGGGATGAATGGAATGGAGAAACAAAAGCTTGGGAAGACACTTTTGATTTGAATTTAAAGTCTGTAATGTTGTGCAGTCAATATACTTCTGAGCTTTTTATAAAGCAAAAATCGGGTGCTATCGTAAATATATCTTCAAGATTTGGTCTTTCTGGCGATCCTGAATCAATTGCCTATTCTATATCTAAAGCAGGAATTATCAACCTGACTCAATCTTATGCAAAACTACTTTCACCTTTTGGGCGATGTAACTGTGTTTCACCATCAGCTGTGAATGCGGGTTATTGGCTTAAAGCTGATAAAACAGAACTTGAAGAGACAATCTCAAAAACACCTAATAAAAGATTGATTGAGCCAATTGAGGTTGCAGATTTAATCGTATTTTTACTTTCAGATAAATCTACATCGATAAACGGTCAAAATATTATTATTGATCAAGGTCAGTCAGTTTTAGGCTTGTAATTCAAACAAAACAAGCGGGAATAACTCGAATAGTTTGATAACTCGAATTGTCGATTTTAGTTTGACTCAAACTTACAATTTTAGCTTTATATTTAAGCTTTGCAGACTGGGATAGTAAATAATTAAAATTTTCACTATTGATATTCGATCTATATTTCACTTCGATCATTTCTCGATTGGTATGATTTATAAAGTCTATTTCGTTATTTCGCTCTCTAAAAAAAGAAATCTGGTGTTTTTTATCTAGCAATCGCTCTAAAACATAGCTTTCAACACTGTGACCCAGATTATCGTGGCTGCTATTTGCCCATGAGTTTTCAAAAATAGAATTTACATATACTTTGGCTTTAGAATTTGGTGATCTTAAAGGGTCAGTAGTATTTTTTATGACATATATTAAGCCCAAAAGCTCTAAGGCGTCTAAATATTTCTTTACCGTGATACTGTTTGACTGCATCTTGCTTGAAAGTGTGCTTAAACTAATCTCTGAACCATTATTTAAAGCCAAATAGCTAAATAAACCCAATATCAAATCACTTCGCTCTAAATTAAAAAATTTGGCAGCATCTTGATTTAAAGATTGATTTACGATTGTGTCTAAAAAATCCTTTAAAGGTAGGTTTTGAGGCCAAAAAATGGCTTGTGGATAAGTTCCACTTTTTAAAAACTGTTGAAATTTTGGATTTAGCTCTAGTGCTGCCTGTGACCAGTTATCGCTTTGAGTTTTGATTTGCTCAAAAAGCTTGTATTCAGCTGTTTTACTGAGTTTTAAATACTCCTCAAAACACAAAGGATAAATCTGAATTGGCAATATGCGACCTGCTAAACTTTCCACCATCTTTCGCTTATATCCAAGACTTAGAGAACCAGTGATAAGTATTCTGGCTTGCGGGTAAATATCCACTAAATATTTTAAACTAAGCTCATAATCAGGGATAAACTGCACCTCATCTAAAAACAAAAAGAAAGGTTCATTTTTATCTACTTTAGCCTCAAAATATTCTCTAATAGCCAAGTCTAGATCAGCTCTAGTTTGGTTTGGTTCAAATTCAAAGAAGAAAGTTTGGTTTGGTTTGGTTTTTTTAGTTTCAATCAAATGGTTCAAGCACTGTTTTAAAAGGGTAGATTTACCCACTCGCCTAGGTCCGATCAAGAAAACGATCAAGCCAGTTTCAATTTTTTGGAGAATTTCAGGGAAAATCAAACGAGTTTCAATTGGAGTATTAAAACTTTGCCCAATCCATTGGGGATTAAATATTGAGACATTAGAAATCATAACAAAATTATACTATGAATATACCACTTTGTCAACAAAGTAATAAATTGAGAGGATAGTTTTGTGCATTTATTCTAAATATTTGATATAAGCTATTACTAGATATAAGTTAATGTTACTAAAATACTTTATATGTCTAGTACTATGACTAAAACAAAATCAACAACCTCTTCAAAAATATTTACCAGAATTACACTAGATCCTACTTCACTTCAAGCTGTAAAAAGGGTACAAGCTGCCATTCCAAACTACGATGTAAATGATGCAGTTAAAATGATATTTGGTCTTGGAATAAGTGAATTAGATACTGTTTTTCCTTTAAAAGACGAAAATGGCTTTACATCTGCAACCAAAATAAAGCTTTTAAAAGCAAAGGAAGAGCTTGAAGATGGAAATAGTGTTATTCTTAAAAAATCTAATTAATCTTCATAAATTCTTAATGTTTTTATTATCATGCTAAATAAATCATCGAACTCGTACTCCTTTGAAAAACTAATATTTGATGCATCCCCAACACAAAACTTGCTGTTAAAATAAGTAAAAGTATAGTAATCTCTTGATCCAAACCACAAAACCTTATCTTTCCACCATTCAAAAATAATTATATCATCGCAAGCATATAATTCAAGAGAATCTACACAAGAAATTCCGTTTGCAATTTTATAAAAATCAATTAGTTGATCAATAGCAAATTTATCTACTTTATTTTCTAAGCATCTGTTTTTAAAATTTTCTATTTGATATGGTTTAGCAGGTTGCAATTCGAACTCATATTTTTTGCTAAACGATCTCAGCTCTATTAACATTTCATCAAATGAAGTCATAAAAATTATATAAAATTTTACTCCATATCCCTTAAAACTTGCTTAAAGGCTGGCCAGTATTTTTCTAGTTTGTGAGCTCCTACACCACTGATTTGACCAAATTCTTCTTCAGTTTGAGGTTTGTGTTTTGCCATATCTATCAGCGTTGCGTTACTAAAGACTACAAAAGCTGGGACATTTTCGTTTTTTGCTACGATTTGTCGCTGGATTTTGAGCTGTTCAAAGTTTTGTTCTTCCTCTTCACTGAGTGTCACAGCTACTTTTTTACCTTTTTTAGTTTTGGTCGGTTGTTTTGCTAGCTCCTCGAATGGTATAAGCTCCACTTTGAGCTTGCTGTTTAGGATTTGCTTGGAGAGGTCATTTAGTGAAAGAGTTTTGATAAAACCTTCGTAATCGACTTGAATATAACCTAAACTGATGAGTTGATTGGCATTGAACATGAGTTCTTCCTTTGAAATAGTTTTACAGACGCCAAAAGTAGGTAGTTCGCTATGGCCGTAATCGTCCATTCTATCATTCGTTATACCTCGAAGCAGATCTACAATATAGCCAATACCAAACTTTTGATCGGTTCGATAGATCGCCGATAAGATCTTTTGAGCCATTTCGGTACCGTCGATTTTTTCTACAGGACTCAGACAACCATCACAGTTACCGCAGTCGTTTTCAAGATGTTCGTTGAAATACTGCAGTAAAATCCTTCTTCGACAATGACCAGTGCTGCAAAAATCAATCAAGCGATCCAATTTATCATGTTGGAGTTTTTGGAAGATTTCAAAGGTTGTTTTATCACCTGTGGATTTACTAATATCGATAAAATGTCGGTAAGTGGCTGCATCACCAGGAGCGTAGAGCAAAAGGGCTTCGGATGGGAGTCCGTCACGACCAGCTCGGCCAGTTTCTTGGTAGTAGCCCTCGATGGATTTTGGCATATTCCAGTGAGCTACAAAGCGCACATCTGGCTTATCGACACCCATTCCAAAGGCAATCGTGGCAACAACCACCTGTAACTCATCTTGCATAAACTCATTGTAGACTTTTTCCTTGCTTTCTTGAGACAGTCCCGCATGAAAAGGAGCGGCTTTGACTCCAGCTCGAGATAGATCAAAAGCTACCTCTTCGGTTGATTTACGGCTTAGACAGTACACAATTCCGGATTCACCTTTAAATGATTCGATAAAATTTAAAAGCTGTTTTCGGGCTTCTTTTTCCTCGGCTTTGGGTTGGACGGTATAAGTAATATTTGGTCGATCAAAAGAGCTAATAAAAATATTGGGGTTTTCGAGTTTTAGCTGATTTACAATATCACTTCGAGTGAGTTCATCAGCGGTAGCAGTCAAAGCAATGATTGGAATATTTGGAAAAGTTCTTTTCATTATCCCAAGTCTCGAGTACTCAGGTCGAAAATCGTGCCCCCACTGCGAAACACAATGAGCTTCATCGATCGCAATGAGGCTAATATTAAGCTTTTCAAGCCATTTTATAAAAGTGCCACCTTGAATAAAAATCCTCTCAGGTGAGACATATAATAGCCTCAACTCACCATTTTGTACTTCTTTGGTGACTTTTTCTTGTTCTACAGGTGAAATAGAGCTGTTTAATATCCCTGCTCGAATACCATTTTTCTTGAGAGATTCGACTTGATCGTGCATTAAGGCAATCAAAGGAGAGATGACCAGCACCATACCTTCATTCACCACCGCTGGAAGCTGATAGCAAAGTGATTTTCCACCACCAGTAGGCATGATAGCCAGAGTGTCATGACCAGCCAAAATAGACTCAATCACAGGTATTTGAGCCGGTCTGAGGGTATCATACCCAAAATATTTTTTAAGATCTGCAAGGATTTGAGGCGACATATTTGAAGTCTAAATTACAAATCAAGTTTTTGGCAAATGAAAATGTTCAGAATTTGTGACATATAACTTGTCTATATAGCAATCACCCAACTACAAATAGTTAAAATTAGCACAATTTGAGTTATTGTGTGACTAAACTATTTTATTTTGGATGTCGAATATTCTTTCAACTATATTTACACCACTAGATGTATAATATCTATAATTAGGACTATCTTCGGGTATTGTTATACCTTCATACGGTGCAATATAGACTATTGATGGCTCTTCTATATTTTCTCTAGGAATTGAATTACCAGCTATAAATTGTAATTGAATAGCCAATGAAAGATCTGTATTATATTCATCTCGAGCCAATCCGTTAAAATATAACATCGCTTTAGCTAAAGTCCCAGCACTTAGATAAATTTCTTCTTTAATAACCACATCATAATCTTTTTCAGTCATACCATCAGAATAACTTGTTTGAGGAAATTCAAAAACTATAGAGGTTACTTTTTGCACGGAGACGTATTTAGCTTTACCTATAATGGTATTTTGAGCAATATCTTTGTGGAAAAACCTAACCTCATCGATTCCCATCCATTTTGCTAAATCAATAATTTTTCTAATCTCTGGGTCATTAAGAGTTTGCGTATTTAATTCAACTCCTGAATCTAATGCCACACAAGCATAAGGTTTCTCGGAAAAATTATACTTGCCCACTTCTTTGGGTCTTGAATTATAGTCTCTTTTTGAATGTGTATTGTGAAAATCAATAATCAACTTTAAATTTGAATCTACCTTACATAGTGATTTGCCAATTGATCCAATAATTGTGTTTCTTTTTGCTTCTGTTTCTGGGTTATTTTGAGGTCGATTTAAATCATCTGGGTCTCCTCTTTGATTCGAGATGATTGCCGATTCATTTGAATTAAGATTAAAATAATTGCAGGTTTTTTAGAAATTTCTGCGACACCTTTATCCTGAAATTCAGCCATTAAGTTTTCTACACCTGTAAAAGTAGTCCTCTCGTCGCCGTGAACCCCTGATAATACTGACACTAAATGAAAGTCAGGGTACATTTTTCCTGAATATGGATCAATTTTATATTCTTCTGGTATAATAATCCCCTCACTTTTATATTTTTCTTCAAATATCCTCAAGTCAGATTTTAGTTTTGCGTCTATTCCTAACCACAAAGACCGTAGTAATTCGAATGTCTTACTTGAACTGAAATGATTTAAATCAATAGGTATAGTAAATGGCTTAACAATTCCACTTTCATCACTGATATTACACAAATATTCAAACTTAAGTTTCCTAAGTTTTTCAAAAAAATCATTTGCACTTAGACCCCTATTAAATTTTTTTACTTCATTAATTACGCTATCTAGATAAAACTGCACTAATGCATTTCTTAATTTATCCTTATCATTGAAAACTGGGATAGGTTCATATTTTTCTGGAAGCGCCATAACATTTTCTGTGATCTTTATAGTTTAGCTTAAAAAAATGTTTTAGCCAACTTTTAATATTCCACATCACATAAGTCTAAAAATAAAAACACAAGTTTCAGTTTTTAAATAAAGTAAAACAATCTATGGAATTTTTTTAAACCTCTCTTAAATTGTTCATAAATCAGTAAGATCAGATTGCTTCACTCTCACTCTCTCAGTCTCACTCCTGGTGCTAATATACGGTAAAACATCAGAATTTGGATCTAAAATTTCAATCATATTTAAGTCTGGTCGATCGTAAATCCGAGCATTTTTATAGACTTTGCCGGCTAAAATAGATTGTTTAATCAGCTCAAACTCCTCATCTTCAAAGTAAAAATCAATATCGCCGACTTGCGGTGAATCACTTTTTGGTTTGCGAACATATAAATATTTGTATTCGGTGGCAGGAATATTATCAGTTTGCTCGATCAAAATTGGCTGTATGAGTGTAAAATACTTCTGGTCTGGATTAGTGGATGGGATTGTAAGCTGGTTTCTAATTTCGATTAACTTGGTAAATTCCTCCTCAAAATGGCAAAAAATACCTATATTGCCAGCGTTTTGCAAATATCTTCCAAAAGCTTCAAAACACAGTTTGTTGCATTCGATGTGCAGATACTTTATAGCTTCAAAAAGAGTGGATTCGTCTTTTATACGGCTAAAACGGAATTTTGGCATATTTATTTCATTAGTGTTTTCAATAGTTTATCTTGTCAAAACATTAGTTTTATTGACACTATCAATTATATTTGTAATCTAAAAATATATCGATGTATTAAATTTAAAAATATGGGACTGGATATAATCTTAAAAGTTGTAAAAAATGGCAGTACTATAGCCACTGAGAATGCTTTATCACGAGAATTTGCCTGTACTTTAGAGAATATTTACAGAATCTATTTAGTCGAAGATTTGCTTAAATTGAAATCACAAAATGCAAATTCAATATTTGTTGATTCAGATGGTTCAAATGCTTATAAAGGATACTCACCAGAGTTAATACAGTTGTTTGAATATTTCAAAATAAACTATATTGCTCTTTTGGAAAGTATCGAATGGAATTGGTTAAGTAACAATCATAATGGGCTAATCCCTCAAAAAATAAATAATTTTAATCCACAAAGCACAAAAAATTTATACTGTATATTTCAAGAACTTAAAGAAGATATTACAAAAAATCCAGAATCACGTGTATCGATTGAGTATACACTTGACTATCTAGACAATTATTTTAAGCGAAAAATAGAGCGGTTTGATCTTAATTTAAAACCCATACCTAGCCCGTATTTAGAAAAAGATTTAGATTTAATTTTGAATTGTTTAGAGAAATATATTGTTGATTCTGAATACAAGGTCTGTTTTAACTTTTTTTAAAGAACTTAAATATATTTTCAATAATAAATCTTATTTATGCCATATAAATCAATCGACGAGTATATCCGAACTTTCAATCCTGAAATTCAAGAAATCCTCCAAAATATTAGAAAAATCATTCAAAGTGCGGCTCCAGAGGCGGTGGAGGCGATCTCCTACCAAATGCCAACTTTCAAACTAAATGGTAAAAATTTGGTCCATTTTGCTGGTTATAAGCATCACATTGGGTTTTATCCAACTCCCCATGGCATGACTGCATTTGACGCAGAACTCTCAAAATACAAACACGCCAAAGGCTCGGTTCAGTTTCCCCTAGATGAGCCGATTCCTTATGATTTGATAGAAAAGATTGTTAAGTTTAGAGTTGAGGAAAACCTCAATAAATAATATAAAATTAGAGAAATTACTTTTATGTTCAAAATATTTATCATATCTACTACCTTTGATCAGGAAGAAAAGTGCCTTGAATTTGCAAAAGCCATTTTAGATTTAAAGCTTTGTGCCTGTTGCCAAGTTAGCCAAATTCGATCACTTTATAATTGGAAATCAAAATTTAATGATGAAACTGAGTATAAACTGGAATGTAAAACTTTGAAAAAGAACGAATTACTAGACTTTATCAAAAATAACCACAATTACGATTTGCCAGAAATTATTATACAAGAACTAGAAACAACTGAAAGTTACTACAATTTTGTTAAAGGAGATTAGTCTAAACTATTTGAACACATTACTATATAGACAATAATCGCCAACTTTTGTATCTTAAAGTCTATATTCAAATTATATGATATTTACAACTATTCTAGCCATTCTAGCCATTGCAATTTTAGTAGTTTTACTACTTGCCAGCCAAAAACCTGATGATTTTTTGATTTCTCGCTCAATTGATATTAAAGCCAAACCTGAAGTAATCTTTCCCTTGATTAACGACTTTCATGAATGGGAAAAATGGTCACCATATGAGCATATTGATGCTGATCTAAAGAAGACATTTAGTGGATCAAAAAGAGGAGTTGGGGCGGTGTATGAATATGACGGCAAGAAATCTGGAGCTGGCAGAATGGAAATTACTGACTCAAATGAAGCAAATAAAATTGATCTAAGACTTCTTTTGATTAAGCCAATGCCTGCAGATAATGTTGTTAATTTCAGCCTTGAACATAACGGCAATATCACAAAAGTCACATGGCAAATGACTGGCAAAAATAAACTTGTAAACAAAATAGCTGATTTGATTTTAAATATCGATAAATTAGTCGGAAAAGACTTCGAAAAAGGCTTGGAGAATCTGAAAAAAGTTGTTGAAAAAGCTTAGATTAAGATTCTTCGATTTGATCAGAACACATTTTATATTATTATTTTATGCCTATAAACTCAAACAACACTATTACAGTTGAAGTCCTAGTAAATGCTGATCTACAAACTGCTTGGGATCGATACACAAATCCAGAATATATCACAAAATGGAATTTTGCCAGTGATGACTGGGAATGCCCAAGTGCTACCAACGATATTCGTACTGGAGGTGAATTTAGCTCAAGAATGCAAGCTAAAGACGGATCAGTTGGTTTTGATTTTGGAGGTGTTTATGACGAAGTTGTACCACTTAAATCAATCAAATATCATCTAGAGGATGAAAGAAAGATTATTATAACTTTTGAAGAAATTGAAGGTGGTGTCAAAGTCACTACAATTTTTGATCCAGAAACTGAAAACCCCTTAGAAATGCAGGAAGGAGGCTGGTAAACGATTTTGGATAATTATAAGAAGTGTGTGGAAGAGTCTAAAATTTAAATAATATGCCACAACCAAAAAACTATATCTGGGCTGAACTAACCCAAGAATCCAAACAGCTCCTCGAATCAATTTTGCCTTATAAATATGAGCAAACTTTTGGTACACATATTACCATCGATTGGGATGTTGACTCTAGTATTTACTCAGATTTGATTGGTAAAAAGTTTAAATTTAAGGTTGATACTTTGGTTTTTGATGAAAATTGTGAAGCTATCCCTGCAGATTTAACCAACACAGGACTTCGATCGGTGAATAAAAATCCCCATATCACTTGGTCGTGTAAAAAAGAAATCAATCCATATTACTCAAACTATTTACTGTATGTATCTGAGCAAAACACGAGTTTTGGACCTGTTGAAATTGAAGTTGAGATTAAAGCAGACTAATTTCTGTTTACCTTGTATTTAAGATGTAAATAAGAATTTTCAAGCACTTTTACATCTACTAATTCTAAAGTTTGGATCAAATTTAACTCGTCTACTGATTTCAAAGATTCACCACCTATTAAACTAGGTGTATCTCTGCCACCTATTAATGCTGGAGCAACTACCAAACAAATCTCATCTATAAGACCCAAACGAGCAAATTGGGCGTTTAATTCACCACCAGTTTGAATGGTGATAACTGGAATTTCAAAATCGTGATAAAGCTTGCAAAACATATTTTTAAAATCAACCGACTCCTTGTATTTAAGCACAAAAACGTTATCGTATTTTTCTTTTGTCTTATAAACAGGATGGTTGTCGTTGGTTGTCACAACTATAAATTTATCAGATCTAAGTGCAAAATACTCGCAACCATGCTCATTTAGATGAGGTTCGTTATCAATGACCACAAAACTAACTGGTAATCGCATCACTTGGGTCAAACTCCTCTGATTTACACCTATTTTAGCTTGTACTTTTCCAGAATTTAATGAGCAAAGATCGGTTTTTTGCTCGAGGTCATAATATTGTTGCAAACCTTCATTTAATCTATGTATTTTTGGGAAATCTTTATCAAAATCCATTTTATCACCTAGCCCAGTTGATATTTTTCCATCGAGTGACTGTAGCAAAAAAAGCGTGTTGTATGTGCGTTTTGTAAACATGCAAAAGGTGTAGATCAATTTTGTCTCTGTGTCAATAAATTTTATGATTATTTTTAAAATGTAAAAACACTATAAAGTTGATGTATATAATATTTCTAGCTCATTTGTACATTATAACAATTCATTTTTCCTCGACAAAGCAAAGATAAAGTTTGTATAGATTATAAATTGACATATTTTAATGTATGTATTATCAATAAACCACTTTAAAGTGTGAAGAATTTTACCAAGTTCTTTTCGGTAATTACCAAATTTTTTTAAAACAATATTCTGTTTATGCCAAAATTTCTAAGGTCTATAATGACATTGTTGGGTGGTTTAGTTCTTATATTAAGCTTTAGTAGCAATTCTACATTTGCCAAAAATGTTGAAACTGAAGATTTAGATTCACAGACTTACTCTCAAATTCAAGACTATTCGCGAAAAGCACTTTCTGATACACAAACTAAAGATAAAATCAAAAAAGAAATTGAAAGATTTGGGGGAGAGGAAAAAGCTAAAAAAATTCACAATAAAACCCAAGTCGAATACAATAATCTCTCAAAAGAAGACAAAAAGCTATATCTTCTATCGAATATTTTAGTTGAAAAAGAAGTAAAAAACAACCAAATCAAAAACCCAAACTTAAACAGAAGATCTGAGTCCAGAAGTGGAGATAATTATGGCTGTTGGACTACCGATGGCTGGGTTATGTATAGAAATATCTGGGGACAAGTCGGTGTGAAATTCACCGTTACAGCATATTCTTGTGGCGAGCAAACCTATATGACTTCAGGTAAAATCTTAAATTCACGTGGAGAAGTCTATTTCCCAGGCTGGGGATATTATGGTGAAGCAGGTAATGGTTATCAATACATTACAAGCTCACAATTTGTTGGATATAGACAAGGTGTATTTAAGAGCTGTATGAGTACAAATTGGTCATGTATCCAAGAATTGCGTCCTTGGGTTGAGCTTCATACCACACCATTCAACTCCACAGATTATTTCTACGGTGCCTAGCCTAGATTAAATTAAATCCAAATACTTAGCTCATCCTTATGACCAAGAATCAAAAATCTATAGTAACCATAATTTTAATCTCTACATTTGTTTTGTTTCCAATTTTAGGACTGATTGCACTTGCAACCTATTTAATTGGGATAATTCTAATGTTTGTTTGGGATATTGGTAATTCGCTGACAAAAGTTTTAGTTGTATTTGTAACACTAGCATTGGTTGCCCTATATTTATCTAGTATTTTACTCATACCTACTCAAAACTATTCAGGCATTAAACAAGAAGCTCAAACAAGAATGAAAAATTAGTTTCTACTTATATATTAAATATCTCGACCGCTACCTGTCGTAGCTTGGTGAGCTAAGTTTGGTTTAATTTTCGACTCTGGGCTATTGGAATTAACTCCTAAATTGATTATATTTCTGTCATTTCGAGGGAACCGAGAAATCTTTTACTAAACTAGGTTTTAGATCTCTCTTACTCTTTTGAAATGGCAGATATTAGCTAATTCAATTTTTTTGTGGATTTTAAAAATTTATATATGATAAATACAATTCAAAGAAACGTACTTAGTCTAATTCTAGTGTTATTGATTATAATCTTGGGGTTTGCGTACACTAGTTATAAATACAGCATAAAATCAAATGCAAACTCGATTGGATATAAATATCAAAATGCAAAATATGATCAGTCGACACCTCAATCAGCTATATATAAAGTTCAAAATGGAATACTTATAAAAAATCAAAATTCAATAGAACAAAAAGTCTGGGATATATTTACAAAAAACGTACCACAATTATACGTAGATCAGATAGAAGCTTACGAAGTCAGCTATCTAGAAGAAGACATGACCCTTGCCAACATAGAAAAAATCAACCTCGAGTCAAACCAAAATGTATTTAAATTAAAAATAAATATCGAAAAACTAAAGACACTCTCAACTGCAAATGAAATTGAAGAAACTCGTGTTTTACCTATATTTATACACGAATTAGGTCATCAGATCAGCTTGCAAACTGACCAGCTAGAGCCAAACACATACACAAATCAAAAATTGGATAAAAATGAATATGTTAAAGATTTTAATCTCAAACAAAGTCAATGCCATGATACTTATTACCTAAAAGAAGGATGTAGCAAACCCAATTCATATATCAATCAATTTTATCAGAAATTTTGGACACAAAGTTGGTCTGAATATCAAAATATCCAAGAAATAAAAAATGATAATGAGTTTAATCAAAAATCACTAGAATTTTACGAGAAATACAAAGAGGAATTTGTTTCCAAGGAAGCCTTTTTTAGCCCAGAAGAAGATTTTGCCGAAAGTTTTAGAGTATTTGTTTTGGGTGATAAAAGTAAGCTTAGTGGAATTGCCAAACAGAAAGTTGAATTTTTTGAGGGGGTTGGGGAGATGATAAACATAGCGTCTGAAATCAGATTATAGCTATTTTTTGCTTTCGCATCCAATACCATCATTATCTCTATCCAAATCTGGATACAATGCTAGGATTTTAGGATCAGTAACTTTGTAAGTAAAATCGTCGCATGTGACCCTACCATTCCCATTTGTATCATAATTTGTACTTGGGGTAGTTGGTAAAGTTGGGGTGTTTAAATTCGTGTCGGTAATTTTTTCTTCTTTTTGAGTGGGTATTTGAGTCGGAATGCTAATTTCTGTCTTTGGGATAGCAGTTTGAGGAGCAGTGTCTTCTTGTTTTGGTTGAGCTATTGGATTACTTTCTGGTAATTGTTCTTTCTTTTGGGCTTCTAATTTTGGAGTTTCAGCTAACATTTTTTGAGGTGTAGATTTAGGAACTCACCTTTCGCAACCACCAACTCAACTCAATTCCAAACCTATCACAATTTGACAAACATTTCCTTGTTGTTTAGAGGTTATGGTCTATGACTGGCATATTAGATTTATACACAGAT
>Ga0316610_1000197_pt1 | contig 16395 bp, 12 predicted proteins | sample MIS2017111B_MG_FD_207677 | JGI IMG/M metagenome (GOLD analysis project Ga0316610, IMG submission 207677) | Microbial mat bacterial communities from Middle Island sinkhole, Lake Huron, Michigan, United States - MIS.2017.111B | ecosystem: Environmental > Aquatic > Freshwater > Lake > Sediment... | reverse complement strand
TGACAGAATTTCGCAATGAAGGGGCAAATGGAGTGCGTTCAATTACGGAAGACAAAAATGGGGACTTTTGGTTTAATACCGAAAACCGTTATAGTGTTTACGACAGCATAACATTAAAAAGCAATAAGTTTTATACACGACACGAAAGCATAGGTAGTTTAGATGGGAAAAATACCAGTGGTTTAAAAGAATATTTATCAACAGTAAGAGACAATAAAAATAATTTGTGGTTCGTAACCTATCGAGATGGCGTTTGGAAATATGATGGAACAAAAATTACACACTATACAGTTCAAGCAAACGCTAAAGACATTACGATATTCAGTATTTACAAGGACAACAATGGCGACCTATGGCTTGGAACACACGAAAACGGTGCGTATAAATTTAACGGGAAGACATTTGAAAAGTTTAAACCATATTGATGAAAGAAGAACAGCCGATAACAGCCGATTTGCAAAAGCGGGGGTTTTGTGCTTCGATGACAGTGAAGTTCTAAATTCATGCTTTGTGCATCTGATGAGGTTTAGTGCTGAAAATACCCGCCTTCGCAAAGCGGCAAAACCTTACCACCAATGCTTAAAAGACGAAAATATATGCATTAATAATTTGCTCAGGAATTATGCACACAACATTTGCTCAAGTTTCAAACGACAAGAAGATAACCGAAAAAGAAAAATCCTTTCAAGCCGTCCTGGATAAAACAGTTGATGGTAAAAAAATATTTGGGACAACTTTCGCCATTAAAAAAGATACTGTAATTTGGCAAGGAGCATCAGGCAATTTGTCCATAGACCAACTTTATTTCATTGCAAGCACAACCAAATTATTTACGACTGCTATAATCCTGAAACTAAGAGCAGAAGGCAAACTAAGCCTTGATGACAAAATCAGTAATTACATTGATAAATCAATTTTATCAGGACTGCACATTTACAAAGGGAAAGATTATTCTGAAGAACTAACAATTAAACACTTACTCGCTCACTCATCAGGTTTGCCTGACTATTTTCAAGGCAAAGGAACTAGTGGTAAAAGTTTGGAAAATGAAATAACAGAAGGTAATGACCAATTTTGGACTTTTGAACAAGCCATTGAAAGGACAAAAATAATGACCCCTCTTTTTGCACCAGGTACAAAGGGGAAGGCAAACTATTCAGATGCAAATTTTCAGCTTTTAGGTAAAATCATTGAGACCATAACTCATAAATCGTATGCTGAAAACTGCAAAGAATTAATTATTAAGCCACTTGGTTTAACAAAAACCTATCTCTATCAGGACACAACAGACAAGACGCCAAAGACACTTTATTACAAAAGCAAAGAGCTGAATATACCCAAAGCAATGTCATCTTTTGGAGCAGACGGTGGAATTGTTTCAAATTCAGCCGATATGCTTATTTTTATTGAAGCATTTTTCACAGGCAAATTATTCCCATCAACCTACATTGACGAATTGCAAGAATGGAACAATATATTCTTTCCTATGAAATCAGGAATAGGAATTCACTTGTTTAAACTTCCCTGGATTTTTAACCCGACAGGTGCGGTGCCTTATTTCATTGGTCATTCCGGACTTTCAGGAGCACTAGCATATTACAGCCCAAAAGAGAATATATTTGTAGTTGGGACAGTAAATCAAGTCGCACATCCTGACATTTCCTTTAAGACAATGATTAAATTAACTCAAAAAATAATGAAAAAATGAGAAGCACATAGCGATAACACATAGCGTGATAGCCAAAAAGCCCCCGCTAAGCGGCATTTGTAATGCCGCTTTGAATCCCGATCCCGATAGCAATCGGGATCGGGATTGAATTTGTAATTCAACAAAATACATCATATCCCCCGCTCAAACTTCTGAGACAGTGGACAGGAAAGTCGCCCACAATCCCTTACTGCTGCTACACTCAGCCGTCGAACAAAACCCCTTATTAAGCTTGTTATGAAGTTTTAATCGTCTGTGCAGCACCCAACAGTATTTCAAACGAACCAATCAACCACAAAACACACCATTTTTTCAACCCAGCACCACCTCCCCGCAACAAAAGCTATCCGAAATATGCTCAACCTTCATTTCCCCCTCAATAAACTTTTGATTGATAAAGCTAACGTATCCCACCACCGTATTTCCATTCACATCCTCCGGTAAGCCGATGGTTGCCATTCCATCCGAACGCTTCCCGGCATCCAATGACCAAAACGCATATCCAGTATCCGTGAAGTACAACAAAACAACCACCAAATCGTCCCCACTGGCTTTTCGGCTCCTGCTTTTACCTTCCCACTTTACACTTACTGTTTTTTCCGCTGACCGATGCAGGCTTGCACTTTTTGCACCAGGCAGTGTTCCACGGCTCACCCTCAAATTCACATAATCCAGCCCGATGTCAGGATAATCACCCTTAAATGCAAATTGAAGATTGTACGACACCGCCGCATTGTATGCCGACCTCCCAACCGCCCAGGCACCAAAACCAAGCTTGATAAATGGGAGTATGGGCCGCAGAAACTGTTGAATCATCGCAAATCGCATCCGCTGCGCCAACTGTTTGTCGGTGTTGGGCTGATTTACCCTTTCGGGAAGAGATCGTAAATAAGTTTTACCATATCGCTTGCAAAAAACAACATCACCAAGCCGGCCCGAAGCCCTCAATAATTTTCCGTTAACTACTCTTGCCATACAATTATTCCATTTGTTGTAAAACCCCTTACAATTATGGTTCACAAACCATTTACAATATTCCTGATTCCTCAGGTCAGGTGCACTATTTACGTAAACCCGGCTCACATTTCTTCATCAACCATTTTCGTGAGCTTACACGCAAAAATAACGATTCCGCCATAACGATCACCAATGCAATTTCCCCCATAAAAACCCATTCCCCCATTCATTTCATTTTATTGCAAACAATCCTTGCTATTCACAAAAATCATACATAGCTTTGCCACTTCATTAAAAATAACGTTCATCAATTAATTTGCCCCGATGCTTACAGTTCATAAAATGCCGCTTAAAAACCAGTTCCTTACCGGGATCAATTCCGGGCATGATAAACCCCCGAACCAAAACGAGCCGCAACCCTTTACCAGCCTTAGCTTTACCAACGATTGTACGGTTGATTTTTTAGACAAAGAAAGCTGCTGCAGGGTGACCTCAACTTTTACAGGAACCGGAATCCTTAACAATACTTCGATAAAACCAGATGCAGGGATGATTCATTTTGATGGGGATTTTGATCCGATCAGATTTTATTTTGAAATGGAAACGGCAAAAAATTACAAGTTAATGATGATATTTACTAGATATGCAAAATTTAAAAAGACACTATGAACGATAATTTGATCTATAATTTTCACAGTAGTTACGACAGCGTTACATTGAACTGTGTTGATAGGGTATTAAAAATTAAATCATTAAAAAGATCAAGAGAATATTTCTGTATTGACTTTTTGGGAGATATTGGAATAATAAATTTTTTGAGGAGAGGTTACCTTAAATCGGGCAATTTCAACGAAATCTTTGACACCTTTCAAAATTCTCGTTTGGAGCCTAAAAGTCACAGGTATGAAAGTCTATTTGCTCTTCTAATCATCTCTGCTGTATCAACTGTTATAGGTGGGGTTATTTTAGATATTTATCAAAAGGGAAAAAACAGCAGAATTTTCGACTTAGTTGATAAAGGTATTATTACAAAACTTAATGATTTAAAAGACAAACAAAGATTGAATAAGTTTTGTAATATGGAGCCAACAGATATTCTTCGAGATATGATTCAATTAAAAAATTGTTACATATCGAGATTAATGTTAGATAGTAAAGAAATTACAGGGAAAGAATACTTTCAGTTAGTCAACTTATTTCAAAATAATCAAAATGAAATTGATAGGAGTTTAATTGAAAAGCACAGTGATTTTAAGAATGGTTACAATCAGAGTGCCGATAAAATTGATGAAAACTATATTTTACTAGCTATCAAATCTTATGGAAAAGGATCAATTATAAAATATCTGGAGAGTGAAAATATTGAAATTCCGTATGACTCTAACATTAAGAATGCCAATATTATTAATGGGCTACCTGCTGCTCCTGGATTTTTTAAAGGAACTTCATATTTGTTTGACAAATCAAAGCATTTAGTCCTATATGATAAGCTGGAACAGATCATTTGCATTGACAGCAAGAATTTCACACCTGAGATTATTGATGTCATTACAAATTTTGGTGGTGTCGTTACTTGGAATAGCGGATTGACAGGTCATCTTCCTGTTGTTTGCAGAGGTATGGGAAAACCTTGTGTAATTATTAATAAGGACGATATTAATAAACTAAAAGACAATGATGACATGATGTTAAGTGGCAGTCAGGGAATAGTATTTACTGGTCTCTATGTGAGATAATGAAAACTTTGCATAACAAAAACTATATGTCAATTGGGGTTTCGGTGCGGACAACAAAGTTCGCAGCCCGCAACAACGGCATCGGGGTTCGACAGGAAAGCAACCCGCAATCCCCAACTGCATATAGTTCCGGACGGTAGCTCCAACAGTAAAAAATCAGAAACACCTGAACCAAAATATAAAGTAACCCATTGTGAAAGGACAGAAAAAAGAAATATTGACAAGACAAGAAAGCCGACACTCAAGCCGAAACAATGATTTATATTTTTTACCAACTGCACATATTTCTAAACAATTGCTGAAAAAAAATGGCACGTTTGCTTTTACCACTTCATACAAAGCCAATACTTCAGCAACATTAAAAAATCAATTTCTTTCCATCGCGGCTGATTCTAATAAATTTGATAATACCATAAAGATATGAATGACTTAAACAATTTCATTGAAGGAGAATTAGAAAAAAGGAAAGCTGACTATAAATCATCCCCAGCTTACATTTTAGAACATTACAACATTGAAAAACAAAACATTGAAGCATACAACGGTAGACAACTACTTGAAATGCTTCAAAATGCTGACGATGCTTCTGAAAACGCTACTGAAAAAAAGGTTTTAATTAAACTCACTGACAATTACCTCACAATTGCTAATAATGGAGAGCCATTCAATGAAGACGGATTTCGTTCGATAATTTATAGCAACCTTAGTTCTAAAACATTGCAGCAAAACAAAATTGGACAAAAGGGATTGGGATTTCGCTCTATTCTAAGTTGGTCAGATGAAGTAATTATAAATAGTGGAAAAACAAAATTGGCTTTTTCCGAAACAATTGCAAAAACTTTTTTAGAAAACCTGATTGCTGAATCAACAGAAATTTCAAGTTTCATTAATCAAAAAAGTAAGCTAAAATACCCTATTGCAACCCTACGAGTACCTAAATTATTGAAGGGAGGGACTGATATAGAAAACGGTTTTGATACAACAATATCAATAAAGCTAAAGAAAATTATTATAGATGACGTTCAATCACAAATATTTACGGTTATAAATAAAGAAACTCTGATATTTCTAAACCACATCGAAATAATTGAGATTGATAGCCCAAAAAGAAAAATTATTTACAAAAAAAACTTTTCCGATAAATCTAATAATGAAGTATCTGTTGAGAGTAAAAATCTATTAGAAGAAAGCACAGAAACAAAAACTTGGCAGGTTAAAAGAAGAATCGGAACTCATAAAGGGAAAAACTTTGAATTAGCGATTGCCTGGAATAAAGAATTAAATGAAACAGAAAATGTATTGTTTAGTTATTTCAAAACAGAAGTTCGTTTTCCGTTTCCTGCATTATTACACGGTACATTTGAACTTACCCAAGATAGAAATCAATTAGTTAATGATACTGAGGGACATAATGAGTTTTTGACTGGTGAACTTTCAGAATTGCTTATTGAAACGGCTTTAGAAATTGCCGAAAATTCGGAAGTGAATTATTTACCTTTGAAGATTTTAAATATCGATTTTGATAAAGTTGATGGCGTTTTACAAAAATTTAATTTCAAAGAATCTCTCATCAGAAAAATTAAATTAAGTAATATTTTTCCCAGTGTAAATAATTCATACATAACTTATAAAGACCAGCCTGTTTTTTATGATTTACCAGTAGCTTCAATTGTCAAAGGTGATGATGTACAAAACTTGATGCCTATTTGTAAGGATGAATCAGTTATAAAATTTTTCAAAACATTTCCAATTTCCTATTATCCCATAAAAAAATTCATATCCATAATTTCTTACAGAGCCCCCAAAATTGAAATTATTGTTTTAGCTAAGCTTATATCTTTTCTTTTGGAGAACGAGTATTATAAAAAGGAATTGAATTCAAATTCGTTTAAACTGTCAGAATTGGATGGGTTTTTATTAGATTCTGAAATGAATGTTATTAATTGGAGTTCAAATATTTTCATTCAACCACAAAATAAAATAGAATTTAAGCTTCCAGTATCCTTGAATATTCACTTTCTCAATCAAGACCTTGTAATTGCCTTATTAAAAGAATTACAAATTGGGAATATTGAGATACTTCTAAGTAAGTTAGAACCATTTGGTGTTAAAATTTATTCCTTCTCAGAAATTGCAGACACTCTTATTAAACATTATAATTCTATCATTAAACTAGAATTAAAAAATGTGATTGAGCTACATGCATTTTTATTTAAGCTGTTCAAAAACGAATTAGAAAATACAGTACCATCTATATTACCATCAGGTGTTATCACACCTGTTATTTCAGCAAACAAAATAATTAGAAAAGCAAATAGTATATACTTTGGCAAATACTATGGCAACCAGATTACTGAGCAGATTTACAATTATGATAGGTCAAAGTTGCTTGGACGTCCGTCAGAATTTGAATTAGGTGGTGAAAATGTTAATGATTTGAAAATCTATTTTAAATGGATCGGTGTTGCTGAATTACCGAGAAAGATTCAAAAAATAGAAACAAAAGATTTTGCAGAATATGTATTTAAAAAATTTGATTTTAAAAATAAAATCGGATGGGATAGGCACTTTAATAATTTTTCGCAATTTCGAAATTCTTTAAGCCATTATGGAAGAGTAATTGTTCAATCAATTGATGATTTTGAAAATATTTTGATTAAGAACAACTGTGAGACAATAATTGCTTGGCTTTGTAGTGATTATGACATTTACAAATTAATTGAATTAGACAATGAGCCAGCAGGAAGTAGAGTAGGCGCAAATTTTGGTAATGGTGCATATGACCGAGAAATAACCGGAATTCAAATTCGAAATTTTATTAAATGGAAGCTTTTAAATTTCAAATGGCTTAATACAAAAAGTGGAACTATACAGGCACCAAATTTATGTACTACTTCTGCTACAATCACAGCAGAATTTAGTCCATTAATTGAAAAGCCAAAAATAGATTACGATGCAGCAATATTAAAAAACAATAAAATCAATCCAGATAAAGTTGACTATCTATTAAATATCGTGGGTGTAAATAAAACTATTTCATCTTTTGAAACGAAGACCCTTTATTCAATATTATCCAAGCTTATAGAAATTGATTCAGAAGGGAAAAAGGCTAAGACTTTATATCGAGAATTAGCTGTAAATTATGAGGAAAAAAATTTGGATGTTAGCGAAGTCGAATACAAAGATTTTATCTCTGAAGGTAAGGTATTTTGTAAAAAACAAGGTCAATATAGTTATGAGAAAAATGATTTTGTATTTTATGTTGATAATAAAAGGTATGGAGAAAGCATTATAAACCAATTCTATACGATTGAAATAGAGAGACGAAGAAGTAAAGAGAAAATCGAAAAGGTTTTTGGTGTAAAACCTCTAAAGGGGCTGAAACTAATATTAGCAAGCAGCCCTACTCTTCATAGTTTAAATGGAAAATTTGAACAGGAAATAGAATCATTTAAGCCTTATGTTTATGTTTTTAGGCAAGATTTAGATATAACAGGTAAAGAAAAAAGTCTAATAAAAGACATTCGCTTCAAATTAGTGACAGATTTAAGTGTACTGTTAGAGAAAGAAAAAGAAAAGTCAGAGTTTAGTTTATCTTTTTACGAATATCTTTATCTATCAAAAAATAAAACGGTCTATATTAAAACACCAACTTATGTTGATGATGAACGAAAGTTAAAAGACGATGTTAATTTTTGTTCAACAATTGCCGAAGCATTTTCTGCATTAATTGATGTGGATGCTCAACGACAACAAATTAGGGAGTTGTTTTCAAAATCGGCATCCAGTAGGGATGATATTATTCGTGCTGAATTGGACGATGTAAATCTCGAAAAGCTAGTCATAGCTAAAAATAAACTAGGAATTGTAAATGACCCAAAGATTCAATTTTGGGCATCATTTCTTAAATGCTTTCCAACAAAGAAAATCCGCAGGGAAAATCTTACAGATGAAGAGTTGCTAATTGAATTGAAAAAATTATTTCCGAATTTAAGTGAAGTCATTTCCACTTCGTTTGAACAAATTAATTATGAAAATTACAATGAAGAAAATTCATTAAGACTGATTATTGAACTATTAAAAAAATCACAACTTTCTTTACTCGATTTCAATATATTCGCTTATCCTTCGATCGAGCTTTCGGATTTATATGAGTTAGATTTTAAAAGAATTAAAGAGAATAGAAAGAAAGAGTTCAAACAAGTTTTATATTCACAGTTTCTTAATTCTAACCGAGACAAAAAGGATTTTTTAAAATCCATTTTCAAATACGATTCATTAAAAGGCAACTTTCAAAATGCAATAAATTACGATGTTGAAGCAGATTTGCTAGTTCAATTAGAGGAACAATTCAATATGAATTTATTAGAAGATTTAAATATTAACTTTGAAGAAATCTACTCGAAAAACAAGAAAAGGTTCGAGTTAAAATCAGAAGAACTAAATATTCCAAAAGAACTTACGAACCAATTTTTAAATGAAAATGGTGAGTTAGAAAGCTTGTTGTATTTTGAAAATGAAATTCAAACATTGTTAGAAGAATTGAAAGATTGGATTCCGAAAACAAATGAAGGAGATAAAGGAGTTGCGAAAAACCTAGCAAAAAAAAGAATTAAGTTAGGCAATTCAGATTTTTTATACGATGACTTTGGAGATTTGTTTAATCAGCTAGAAATTGGAGGAGCATTTCAAACTAATCTTTCTAAGATAAAGATTAAAAGAGTTGAAAATGGTTATTCATCTTCAAAAAATAAAACAAATTCACCATCCAAAAATCCCAAAAAACCTAAACAACCTACAGAAGAATTAGGCTTTCTTGGAGAATGGTTGGTTTATAAACATCTTTTAAACTCAATAAAGAATAAAGATAGCATCAAGTGGGTTTCAGAGTATGCTAAATTAGCAGGTGTAAATGCAGATGGTAAAAATGGCTTAGGTTATGACCTAGAATACATTCCAAATGAAGCAAAATATCCTCGATATGTTGAAGTTAAAGTAGTTGGTTGGGAGAATGCATTTTACATATCTTCGAATGAAGTACTCCAAGGAGAAAAATTAAAAAGGCACTACGAAATATTTTTAGTGAGAAATTTGGGTGATACAAATAATATTTCCATTGAAATTATTCAAGGACCTTTTGACTATTCAGCGCAAAGAAGTTTTAATGACAATGAATTATTTACTGTTATTAATGATAATTATATTTTAAAATTTCAAAAGACAGATGAATAGTAATATCGATATTATTTCCAATCCCATTTCCAATTCCCCACAATCCACCGCTCAAACCAAACCTTTGCCAAAGAGCGCAATCGTGCAAAGGCAAACGGTACTCAACTAAAACATTATCTGTATTTTTGAAAACTAAAAAAAAAATTAAAATATGAGTTTAAATACACAATCACCGCAACCCGCTATTAACTTCCTATGGACAGTTGCGGATGATGTTTTGGTAAATACCTGGCAAAAATGTAAGCACAAAGATGGTACCCCGGAATCACTGGCACAATGGCACCGGAATATCTGATACGAAATCATACAACCTATGCAACTACCTAATTCAGACAGATTACCGGTAAATCTTCTTGCAGCATGTTTCAATAACACTTCTGCTACTTACAAATATTACTGGCTGCTTTCGATACTACAGGAAATTGAAAATGGGAACCGTAAAATTTCCAAAAGGAATCTGTTTGCAAGAATGATTTCCAATGCCTGGTTTACTGTAAATTATTTTCATGTTTCATTTGGTAAACAGGATTTAATACAAGATGCTATTCGTATGGTGAATCGGATCGAAAGTATTCCGATTGATGAACGGCAGGACCTGGTTTTTCAAAAGCTTATCATAACAACAAACAGCGAAACCATCAAACAGCTATGGCATTTTAATAAAAATGTTCCTCATTGGTTTTTGAGTCCCTGGTTTCGGCAAAAGGACAGGACTGAAATTTATGAAGCATCAGGAGTATTCAGTGAAAACTGTTTGTATGCTTTGCACGAAAATGAAATAGAAATCAATCCCAACTGGATAAATTATTTGTCATCAAACGCAAGAGTGCTTAAAGATTTTTGTTATTGGAATCTTGCTTTGTTTCTGCAATCAAAGAATCCTAATGTACCCGACATTCCAAACAAGTTAATTAAACCCGCAAAAAGAAGCAACCTTACTCAACAACGCACACAGTTTTGGGATTTGGTTTTAAAAGAACTGGGTTCGGTAAAATGTATTTACACTGGCGAGAAACTTACCGTAGGAAATTATGCAGTCGAACATTTTATCCCCTACAATTTTGTTTCTCACAATTTGATCTGGAATCTGATTCCTGCTGATCAATCATTCAACAGCTCAAAGAGTGATAAACTTCCACCACTCGAAAAATATTTCAATCCTTTTTTCGCATTGCAAAAAACAGCCATTGAAATTATGAAATGCAAAAACCCAAAAAGCAGGTTGCTTGAAGATTACCTAACTATCTTTCCTGACCTGGATAAGAATTTTACAATGGAAAAATTCAGAGAAAGGATTCAACCATTGATAACCATTGCGTCAAATAACGGATTTGAATTTTTAAAATGATACAATCAAATCAATACAGCTATCTTACGGCAAAAGAAAGAGAAACACTTTCCTTTCCGGCAAAACTTTTGTTGAACAAAGGTTTAATGGTTGGTGATGTTTTGGATTTCGGTTGTGGCTTTGGAAAAGATGTTGAATTATTAAAAGCTAAAGGAATCAGCATTGACGGCTACGACAAACATTATTTCCCAAACTATCCAACAAAGAAATTCGATACCATTATCTGCTTTTATGTGCTGAATGTTTTGATGCAGGAAGAACAGGCAATGGTGTTGATGGAAATTTCCCGGTTATTGAAGCCAACGGGTAAAGCATTTTTTGCAGTGAGAAGAGATTTGCAATATGAAGGATTCAGAACTCACAAGATCCATCAGAAGCCAACTTACCAATGTAATGTGATTTTAAATTACAAATCAATTTTCAAAAATGAAAATTGTGAAGTATATGAATACAAACACTTTAATCAATTCAAGCGAAAAGAAAATCCAACATGTCCGTTTTGTAATCCCGATGCGGAAAGAGTTTTGCTTTTAGAATCTGCAACTGTTTACGCAATGTTTGATAAATTCCCGGTGAGCAACGGACACACTTTAATCATTCCAAAAAAACATTGTGCCGATTACTTTGAACTTTCGTTCAAAGAGCAATCCGCTTGTTGGTTCATGATAAACAAAGCAAAAGAGATTATACAGGCTACATTAAATCCTGACGGATTCAATGTTGGAATCAACATCGGCGAATCAGCAGGACAAACAGTCCCTCATGTTCACATACATTTGATTCCACGATACAAAGGTGATGTTGAAGAACCGCGAGGTGGAGTGAGAGGAGTAATTCCTGAAAAGAAAAATTATTGATTTCTCTTACCCCAGCATAGCGGCATTTGCAATTCAGCTTTCAATACCATTGAATTTATAATTTCAACGGAATAAGGTAATAAGGTTTCCAAAATCAAGGGAAACCTGCATTTATACTAAGGTTGGAGAATTTAAAATAAGGTTTTTGTTGAATGGCAAATTCAACAATAATTTAAGCGGTCCGCCAGTTCGCAGGCCGCTCATCGGCGGGTGTCCTGGCCAAAAAGCACCGGCAATTCCATTTCATATTCCGGTGCGCTGCACCTCCAAATCCCTTCTTGCCTGCTAATTCTACAAACATTTCGCCACGCCTGCCCCGTTTTTTCGGGGCTGTGGCTTGCCTAAATATTCCGGTGCGCTGCACCTTTAAAACGACTACTGTCATTTTGTGCTATCAATATTACGCCACGCTGTGGCTTGCTTTTCGGTTTCATAATGCACCCAATTACAGGTGCAGCGCACCGGAATATTGATAGAAAAGAATCATCAGGTTGATTTCAAAGGTGCAGCGCACCGAAATATTGGCAGCAAACAAGCAAGTTCCCCCATCAAAAGCTGTAGAGCAGCGAAACATTATTATCACCGAAAAAAACCAATTCCTAACAATCCAATTTCATATTCCGGTGCGCTGTACCTCCAAACCTTTTCTTGCCCGCTAATTCTACAAACATTTCGCCACGCTGTGGCTTGCCTTTCGTGTTTATAGTGCAACGATTTGTAGGTGCAGCGCACCGGAATGTTTGTAGCACTATACAACAATGAAAGCCTTTTATCGTCGCCTTTTTTAAATCGTTTTTTTGACCGTAATTTGCAATCCAGATCCAACGAAATTCGTTTAAAGATTTTGAATGAATTTGAACACAATGTCAAATGTTGTTATGATGAACTCGATAAAATATTATCTGATACACCGATAGCGTGGGAACCAAATCCCGGCTATCTTAAAAGCAGGCTCGAAGCTTTCTTTTCGTCACAGTGGTTAAAGGATTGCCGGAACTATTTCACCAAATTGTATTTTATAAATATTAAATCAAACTAAAATGAAGACATTTTACAGCATATTGTCCGCAGTAATAAATTCCGTTTCCGGTGAAAAAATATCACTTGGGTTACTATTGTCCGACGGAAACAAAAGCATTTTCAATTTCTCCGAAAACCGGCTGTCGCTGCTAAGTTCCATACTTGACAAAGACACCAGAAAATTCATCAGGCAGTATCTTAAGTCTATCGAAAATATCATCGGTAAAATTGACATCAACCATGATCAGATGACCATCCTCGACGAAACCGGTAAAAACGTTATCATGAATGAACAGTACATTGGCTATCTGAGTGTTTACAATCAAAATGTAATTTCCTTCTCAAATCCGGTATCCATCACCGTTGAAGTAAACGAATCAATATTTGCCAAACTGTTTTCGAGGTTTATTGATGATGAAACAAACCTGAAAACGAATTACAAAAGCAACATCCAACATAAAAAAGCCGAGTTTTATCCACGGGTAAAAGATTATTACGCCATCGAAAAAGAGCTGATTTCAGTGTTTTCCAATAAATTGATGTTACCGGTTTCGGTTGATCTTTTTGGTAAGAATGATAACTATGTGATTGGACAATTCTTTGATCTCGAAAAGAGCATTTACCACATTAAAAACGATTACTATGATTATAGCCAGGTAAATGAGATCTTAAAGACCGGAAAGAAATTTGTCATTTCATCTGAACCCGAAAAATCCAAATATCCGCAACAACACTACTTTTGGAGTGAAATCAAAAAGCAAAAGAAACAGACCTATTGTAACATTGATGAGTTGGAAATGATCGAAGAATACGCCAGAATACATCAGGTAAAACCCGTCGAATAAAGAATAGTTGGCCCTTTCATGGCAGTTTTAACCTGTTATCACCACAACAGGCTTTGCCGTTCGACTGAGTTCACGCCGAAGCCGGTGGTTATTCAAATTAAAGTATTTCGGACTTTTACACCCGACAGCAATTATGATCATTTAAACAACCCAATCTCCAACAATACCAATTCATATTTCGGTGCGCTGCACCTCCAAACTCCAAACTGTCCACGAATTCTATCAATATTACGCCACGCTGTGGCTTACCTTTCAGTTTCATAATGCACCCTTTTACAGGTGCAGCGCACCGGAATATTGATAGAAAAGAATCATCAGGTTGATTTCAAAGGTGCAGCGCACCGTAATATTGGTAGCAAACAGGCAAGTTCCCCAGCTAAGCGGCATTTGCAATTCCGCTTTCAATACCATTGAATTTATAATTTCAACGGAATAAGGTAATAAGGTTTCCAAAATCAATGGAAACCTGCATTTATACTAAGGTTGGAGAATTTAAAATAAGGTTTTTATTGAATGGCAAATTCAACAATAATTTAAGCGGTCCGCCAGTTGGCAGGCCATTCATCGGCGGGTGACCTGGCCATTATGCACCAGCATTTCCATTTCATATTTCGGTGCGCCGCACCTTAAAAAAGACTACGATCATTTTGTGCTATCAATATTACGCCACGCTGTGGCTTGCCTTTCGGTTTCCAAAAGCAATGATTTATAGGTGCAGCGCACCGGAATATTGATAGAAAATTATCGCCAAGTTGATTTCAAAGGTGCAGCGCACCGTAATATTGGTAGCAAACAAGCAAGTTCCCCCATCAAAAACTGTGGCGCAGCGAAACATTATTATCACCGAAAAAATCCAATTCCCAATAATCCAATTTCATATTTCGGTGCGCTGCACCTCCAAATCCTACATTGCCCGCTAATTCTACAAACATTTCGCCACGCTGTGGCTTGCTTGGATATTCCGGTGCGCTGCACCTTAAAAACGACTACGATCATTTTGTGCTACCAATATTACGCCACGCTGTGGCTTGCCTTTCGGTTTTCCATAATTCCATTCTTCCATCATTCCAATTTTTCCATCATTCCAATAAAAATGATCGCAAGGTGCAGCGCACCGGAATGTTTGTAGAAAACATGCCAGCACTAATTTTAAAAGCTGCATCGCAGCGAAACATCATTATCACCGGTAAAATCCAATTCCCAATAATTCCATTTCATATTTCGGTACGCTGCACCTCCAAATCCTACATTGCCCGCTAATTCTACAAACATTTCGCCACGCTGTGGCTTGCCTTTCGGTTTTCCACTATTCCACCATTCCATTTTTCCATTCTTCCATTCTTCCATTGTCAAATTGTCAAATTGTCGAATTTCCACATCTTCCATCCTTCCATTCTTCCATTCTTCCTCCCTTCCATTCTTCTTCTATGTGTTCTCTGTGTCTATGTAGCAAAATATCTACCTGATAACAAGCTTTTTAAAAGTGTTTTCATTTTCATTCGAAACCCTGAGTACATAAGTACCTTTTGCCAATGAGCCAACATTAATTGCTGATGAGTTGGTTAGTTCGATCGAAAAAACCTCTTCGCCAAATACATTAAAGATATGTACTGCTGATTTGCCATTAACACCGGTGATATTCAGGATTCCATTGGTTGGATTAGGAAAGATGCTGATGGCAGAAGTTGATGATTCCCCGGTTCCGGTGGTACTCATTTTAACACCTGAAATTGCCGCGAAACTTCCTTCAATAAAGTTACCCGAAGTGTTTTCAAGAATCTGGCTGTATTCAACTTCAAGGTCGAATTCTTCACTTTTTAAGGAACGCATGAGTTTAAATGTGATCGGCTCATGATAAACAAAGCCATCTTTTTCGGATGAAGTAATATCGTCGCCAAAAAGTGTCATTGTTAGGTTCTTATCTTTATCCAAAACCGTGCAATATCCAAAATTATTTCCATTCTGATCAAATGCGCCGATAATGTCGCCTTCAACAAAGTTGGTAAGCGCTTCGGGCATAAACAGAGCAATCTGTGATACGGGGGTCAGGTTTAAAGTACCCCAGGGAGTTTGGAGACTATTGAGTTGTGATGCGGTATTTCCAGAATCTTTTGCCTGACATTCAGGGAAACTGACTGTGATTTGGTTTGCAAGTTTTATAAGATAGGCCTTCCCCGGCTCAAAGGTTTCAAGCGAATAAATCTGCATGGCAGGCCAGAAAACCCTGGTGCCGATAAGTTCCTGGATAATGATGATGTTGTTGAGGTTGCTTCCAAATACATCCATTACACCAGTCGCGCATTGGCTGAGCACAGGTAAATATTGCCATCCTGCCTGAAGGGTAATCGTATTGTTTGCATAATTTGCCCCTGTGATAACCAAATCACTGTTTTCGGCAACTTTAACAACATAACCCGATTGGCTGTTCCAGTTTCCGATGGTGTTGGTTCCCTGTGCGGGATAATAAAAAGATGACAGGTTTTTGAGAATGATTAAATCATCAGCAAGGGATGAAAACATATTTTCGACAGCAGGATTTGAGGGAACGATGTAGCTTGAAATGCTGTTCCATCCCTGGTTGAGTGTGAAATTCTGCATCAATGCTGTTTGCAAACTTGTTAGTTTCGAAAGACCGAAACCGGCAAAGTTGCCCTGGTTCGGCATGGTTGCATCATAGGTGGCAACGGCGCTG
>Ga0316610_1000196_pt1 | contig 16528 bp, 15 predicted proteins | sample MIS2017111B_MG_FD_207677 | JGI IMG/M metagenome (GOLD analysis project Ga0316610, IMG submission 207677) | Microbial mat bacterial communities from Middle Island sinkhole, Lake Huron, Michigan, United States - MIS.2017.111B | ecosystem: Environmental > Aquatic > Freshwater > Lake > Sediment... | reverse complement strand
GATTTTTTGTAGCACCATAAGCAGAATTTTCAGTACTTGAACCAACTGCCCACTCGTCTAAATTTGATTGGGAAATAAGAATAGCACCAGCGGCGTGTAAACGATTATACATTGTTGACGAATACGGAGCCACGAACGTTTCAAGAATACGAGAAGCTGAGGTGGCAATTTCACCTTCAACCAGCATGTTATCTTTCAAATTATAAGGAATTCCAAAAAGTGGATACTGCTGAATTAAATGAGAAAAGGAAGTTGTTTTGGCAAGCAGCTGATCGCACACTTGAGCTTCAGCATAGGCTCGTGCTTCAGTGTATCGCAACACTGAATGAATTTCTTTATCAAGCGTCTTACTTCGGTTCAAAAAAAACTGAGTTACTTCAGAAGGTTTTGCCTTCCCAGTTTCGTACAGATGATGAATTTCAGAAATAGTTGGTCGCTGAGAAATGGTGAACATATACTCAATGCGTGCCGATTTTTTTATGGGTTGTCAACTTAAATGCTCTCGTACTGATATTCGCAATTCATAATTTATAGTCAACCCCTACCCGCCAATTTTAAATTCAACTACATCGCCGTCTTGCATAATATATTCTTTCCCCTCCTGACGCAATTTTCCTGCTTCACCTGCTGCTTTTCTCCCGCCAAACTGCATAAAATCGGTATAAGAAACAACTTCTGCTTTAATGAATTTTTTCTCGAAATCGGTGTGAATAACCCCAGCACACTGCGGAGCTTTCCACCCTTTTTGAAACGTCCATGCTCTCGATTCAATTTCTCCAACGGTAAGATATGTAGCTAAATTGAGTTTTGAGTAACACGCACGAATAAGTTTATCAAGACCTGTTTCTCGTGGCATTCCAAGCTCTTCTCGTTCATCGGCCGACATTCCAGCAAGCTCCGTTTCATTTAAAATATCTAAATCAAAATCGGAAGCAAACGCTACATTATCTCCACCTGTTGATATATTTGCAACTTTCAAAATTGGCTTATCGGTTAATAAATTCAGTGATTTTCGCCATTGAATAACCTCAGCATCGTAAAATTCAAGGGTTGTTTCAAAACTTCGTGCAGGTTGAAGGTTGGTAAGTGCGGTAAGAATTTTTTCAGCTACTTGAACTTTTTCCTGACCCATTGGATCTTTTCGAACCTCTTTTTCCAATTTTGGAAGCATCGTTTCTAGCGATTTTTGATCGGAAAGAGTAAGCTCGAGCATCAAAATTTCTTCATCTTCTAAAGGATCAACCCGATTTTCAACGTGAATAATGTCATCATTTTTGAACGCACGCAACACCATTAAAATAAGGTCAACTTCACGAATATGACTTAAAAATTGATTCCCAAGACCTTCTCCAGCATGAGCATTTTTTACCAAACCAGCAATATCTCGAAATTCAATTGCAGCGTAAACCTCACGTTGAGCCTTTGCAAAATCGGCCAATTTTTTCACTCGCTCATCAGGAACTTCAACAATTCCATCATGTGGGTCGATGGTGCAAAACGGAAAATTTTCAGCAGGAACCGATCGTTCGGTAAGAAGATTAAATAAGGTTGATTTTCCAGCGTTGGGCAAGCCAACAAGTCCTACAGAAAGCATAAAAATATGGGTTAGATACCTAAACCCTGAGCTGGCAACCAAAAATTGTCAAGCAATATGAATTGAACAATCGTGATTCCGATACTCCCAACACCATCCTGAATTGTCCTCCTCTCATCCTGAATTTATTTCAGGATCTAAAAAAACAGATCACAACTTTTTTATTTCAAAATCTCAGAAAAACCAAGTTCATTGGCAATATCTACAAGCGCAGTTTGAGAAGTTGTGTGATCGACTAGCACCGTTTGAAAATTAGTAGGAGACAGAAAAGTCAAAAAAGTTTTTTAGACAAGAAAAAAACCAGGATGTCAACAATTATATTAAATATAAAGTGATTACCCTGGCGAAAATTTTACACAAGCTTTTTAAGCTTGGTGGTTTTTACTTTGATTTTTCTATTTGAAAAGATCGTATGATGCTGCACACATCGTTAATCCGCCAAATATTGATAGTAGCAATAATAACGCTCCAACTTCATTTCCAAATCTTGGTGCGGCAATAAATATATCATACAACCCCGTTATGAAGGTTGATAAACTAATTATAATGCCCAAAATGTACATGTTTTTATTGAAAGTAGCATACATAAAAAAAATATTCAGTCCCTAAGCTGAATTTATTATAAAAATAGGGAAACAGCCTGGAGGAAGAATAATTCTTTTATCCAAAGCCGTTGAGTTAAGAGACTATTTGCAAATCTGTTAACTACACGGCTCAGGTTCGATTTTATGCTAAAAAATAAGAAATTTAGAAGCTATATCAAAAGAAATGAGAAAAAGTAAAAACCTGTAAAATATTCTGAGAAAATAGAATTAACTAACTCTCAGTTCACACTTTTTAGCATGTTTTTAGCCTTTAGTCAACTTATAATTCCTCCACCTCACCTCAAAAGGCAATGCATACTATCTTTAATTCACTTTTGCAATTCTAAATTAAACCACTCCGTCACAAATAAATTTATTTCAAAATCTCAGAAAAACCAAGTTCATTGGCAATATCTACAAGCACAGTTTGAGAAGTTGTGTGATCGACTAGCACCGTTTGAAGATGAGGGTAAGTGTGTTTAATTTCCTCATTTTCTTCAGCTTTGTCGTTCATAAAAATGCCATTTTGGTATTGCGGAAAATTGGCAAGGTATTCTGCTTTAGCAATTGGTGTATACAACACCTTCGTAAAAAAATGAATTAAACTAGATGCCTCAACTTTTTGAGCTTGAAAAGCAGGCCAACCTTTGGTGAATAACACAAGTTGATTGGTTGATTTTTGTGCCCGATGAAGAATTTCAATACTATCTGAATATACAAAAGGTGAAATATTTTGAAGAGATAACATTGATTCTAAATTGTTCAAAAGAGCCGTAAAATTGATATTTTTTGCATTTGGATACTGTGAAGACAGTGTTTGAATTTCATCCACATGCCTGTCAAAATTGTATTGATGGCGAACGTTCAGATATGCCTCATTATAAAGCTGCTCGGAAACACCATATGATTGAGCAATAGCTAGCAGCTGTCTACTCCACGCGGTGGTATTAAAAAGCGTATCATCAAAATCGAATAAAATACACGGATATTGCATGTTTTGGTTGTGACAAGGAACTTTTTTTTCGTCAATCATTTCTTAATTTAGTACATCATTTACAACATGCCTAGTTGACATTCAAAGGTAAAAAAGATACAAATTGTGCATTATGCTGGTACTTATTCATGGGTTTGGAACACAAATAGAACAGTGGAAATTTCGTAAGCCACTTGATGAAAAGCGTGGTTTTTTGGCATTTTCTGAGGATATTGAACAAGGTAAGGCTGTCGTTTTTACTTGGGGTATACAGCAAGAATTTGATTTCGTTGAAGTAATAAATCCTCTTACTTTTTTAGATGTATACAAGAAAGAAAAAGAGATGAGTGAGAGTAAAAAAATGCTTAACGAATTGACGAATTTTTTAGAAACATATCAGCCAGATACTGTTGTTTGTCATTCCATGGGTGCTTTTTTACTGTGGAATGTAGTTGATAGCGGCAACCTCCCACCTTGCGTAAAAACTGTTATTTTAGTTCAAGCTGATGTACAAACAAATCGAGAATTACCTCAACACGAAAAAGCTGTTATTGAGGATGGCAACCGTAAATGGTACAATATTTATTGCCAATGGGATAACGCGTTATTATCTTCTTTCGCTGTGAATCAAGCGTTGCCAACTGGGCTTGTTGGAGCCCAAAATAAGTATATTACAAATATTTTTTATGCTCTTGAGAAAGGGCCAAATTTCCACGAGGAGATTTTGAAACAAGAAAAATTTCGTGATTTGGTTTACCGCTTGCGAAATAACGAACGAATTGATTGAAGAAAACGAACAAAACCATACACAAAAGGCTGAAAAATAACATCAACAGGATCGGACCACTGTACAATAGTTCCATGATAATTTTCTTTAAATTTACTGTACCCTTCACCAGCGTGCCACCCACCTAAATCGTACACATGTTTTTGTTCATTTTTTGCCATTGTAATTGCTACTAAATGGCTTAAATACTGACCAAAATGACTTTTTGAATACTCGGTATTTCCTCCATAAAGATACACAAGTGAGTTGCCAATTGATACCCCAAACCAAACCGACTGAGGCGTATTTTCTGGATCAGATACAATAATAATACGAGAACATTCCTGCTGAAAAAGTGCTAAATAGTACGATTTTGGGTACGATGCAAACCCTTGATTCACCGAAGTTTGCTGATGCACCTGCCAAAAAGCCTCGAAATTTTCCACCGTTTTTTCTGTTGAAATTGCCCAATTTTGCTGAAGTGCTTTTTTTGTATATCGCTGAACATTGCTATTTCGCTGTTTCCAAAAAGAAGAGTTTTGTTCATAAAATAGACCAAGCTGGCTGATATTCGTTGGGTCGATTGATGCTGTAGATTCAGGTGATACATTCAAGATATCAAGCACGATTGTTGCTAAAAATTGAATACGAGATGCAGGAAAAACGATTTGATTTTGAGGATAAAACTGAGTCAGCCAAGCCTGTGGTTGCAAGTGCAATTCAAGATGTGTAGTAGATTCAAGCCCAGGTTCCCACTTTAAAAATACTGCTTGATGAGATGTGGCAAGCTCTTTCATTTTCTGAAAAAATTGAACCAGTAATGCATCAGATTTTGGATTCGATGGATCGGAAAAAATAGGCCCCTTCGATAATAAAAAGAATGATTTACCAAAAACATACGGATACTGCAGCAGCCAACCAGAAATTGCAACATTGCCATCACAAACCTCTATTTTATAAGCAAAATGGTTCACAGTATTTGCAGCAAGCCACGCAGTTACCCACTGATCGGACTGTAAAAAATAGGGTTCAGTAGTGGTTTTTTGCGAAGTGAGTGTAGTCATATTTCGAAGGTTAGCGAGAGAATGTGTATCCTGAAAAATTGAGTATTTTGCCATTTTCAAGGCCGATTTCAACAACTTCAAGAAGGCTAGAATTGAAACATTTCAAATAGGTTTTATTACTATTTTTCCCATCAACACTACTGCGAACTTGCAACCACTCGGCATCTTCAAATACAATGTTACTTTCTGGATTCATCATTTCAGACGCAAAAAAAGCACCGCAGCATGTACGAATTTTTACCTGTTGAGCAAAAAAAGATGAGCTTATTTGAGTTCCAGGAAATAACAAATACGCCCTCCAATGATTAAAAATGTGAGTAGCCGATTGACTGAGTGGAGTTACGATTGAATCATCTTTTTCAAGTTGCTGGCAAAATGTTGCCTGTTCATGATTTTGAGGCTTGGCTGGTAGAATATGTTGGCGATTTAATACTTGTAAAAGAACAGCAAATGCCCAGGTTCGCGATCCTAACTTGCCCATGTTTTCAGCAAATTCAGAAATAATTTCAGCTGAAGAAATAGCATACGGCAATTGAACAAGAATGTCACCGCTATCCATGTTTTTATCCATTTCCATCCAGGTTAACGCTGTTGTTTCATCGCCATGTGCAAGAGCCGATTGAAGTGGTGTGGCTCCACGGTAGGAAGGGAGTTTTGATGGATGCCAGTTTATTACTCCGAACTGAGGAAAATCTAATATCTTTTGCGAAATAATTTGCCCGAACGAAGCCACAATTATTAAATCAAGCTGCTTGAGCTGGTCTTCAAATTCAACGTATTCTTTATTTATTTTTTGAGGGGTGAAAAGGGGAATTGAGTTGTCTCGGGCGTATTGTGCAACGGGATTTGCAACAACTTTTGATCGGTTGAGGCGATCTGGCTGAGACACAATAAAATCGAGCTGAATTTGTCTATTTTCTAGATCTAACTGTTCAACCAAAGACGGCGGTAAAAAATTCAACACAAGATTTTCAGATACAGCCTGTTGATATTGCTGCAAAGAAAGCTCTTGAAGGTCTTTTCCCTCGTTTATTCGAATAGATTCAATAATCGGTACAATAAAATAGGAGCTTGAAAAAAGAGCTATGCGAAAAGGTTTAATCATACAGCATCTGTGAATGTTTTTTTCTTGTTTGTAAAGAAGTTTAGCTAAGGAAGTAAGACGGATATGAAAACTCTTGTCTAAATAAAAAATGTACTGTATACTAGAAATATAAAAGAGATGCAAAATAAAAAACCAAACAAATATATGCCTCAACTACAAACAAATGTATACGGAGATTCAAGTTTTGCTGTTGCAGTAGAAACAAAAAATCAGGGTTTTTACCAAGAAATGCGTGCGGTAGATACAGCTTTTGATAAATACTCGATGCAGAATAAAAGTCAAAACAGGCGAAGAAATTCAGGTCAGTCTGGGCTTATTATTGTTGCCACTTTGCTCGTAATGATGGTGGGTGGAATTGTAACAGGTGCGGTTACAGGCATGATTCAAAGTAGCGATAAAATAGAGGCAAAAGCTGCCTTTGATGAATCTTTAGCTGCTGGAACACAGTCGCTACAAACGTTCTACGATCAAAATAAATTGCCTGAATTAAGTACCGATGGTAATTACAAATTTGTTCAAAAAGCCGATGGATCTTTCGAAGTTCAAGAAAATAACAAATAGCTGATATTGCAAGTAAATACAACAAAAAAGAGGGGCTTAATACACCCCTTTTATTTTTTTACATGATACAAAACTACTAAAAAACTACACTATTCGTTGAATTTGAGTTTGGAAGTGATAATTCAGTTTCCAACCGATCGGTAAAATTATGTAAACTTACTAAAAACATCAATGTTCCAAAAATAAAAAATGCAAGCAAGGCACTAATAACACCCACTGAATATTGTGGACGATAGCTTTTTGTGAATAAGTTAACTAGTATAATTACAAGTACAACAAATAAACAAACAATAGCAAAAACCGCCACTGCATTAATAATTCCACCAATCATATATGAATAAGTAAATAGAACGTTAGCTAATAGAAGCAAGAACATTTTGCTTAAATGTAAGACCATCTTGAGCACCTGTGAACTTTTGAACAAGTGTGTATTCTCCCTTTCCATCTCGGTTTAATAAGAAGAATGCTGGAATTCCTGTAACACCAAACGTATCTGCCATATCAGGAAATGCATCAACATCAACTGAAGCAAATTGTACTTTTTCCATTTCAGGATCGGCAGAAAGTGCTTCAAAAACTGGTTTCATAACCTTACAAGGCCCGCACCAAGCAGCCCAAAAATCGATAATTAAATACCCTGGTTTTGCAATAACTTCGTCAAAATTTTGTGTTGTTAATTCAATTGTTGAAGACATAAAAAATACTATAATAAGATACCACTAAAAATGATTGGGCGAACCACTTTTGTCAAGTTCAAAAAAGGAGTAACATTGCTATTAACCTTTTGTAATAAGTATAACAATACCACCAACAACAAGAATCACCGTAAGCAGAACAATGATAAGTCTCCAGTTGTTATCTTCAACATCTGATGCAGACTGCGTGTCGCTATCGGCCAACTGAACAATCACCTCTACTGAATCTTTCGCCTCAGGAGAAAGTACTGTATTATCTACATTTACAAGCTGAACGGTTACAATAATTTTATCTTTAAACTCTGTAACTCCAAGATCTTTTAGGGTAAATGTTTTTTCTGTGGCATACATTTTTACTGGCTGCTTATTCACAAAAATTTGCATATAACCTTTCCCATCTTGATTTGAAAGAGTTGATGCATCGGTTGGCTGCGATAATATCTCAAAATTTTCAACCTGTATTACAAATACTTGAGATGGGTCAATAGCAAATGTGGTACGGTTTTTACTTGGTTCAGTGATTTGAATTTTAGGAATACCAACATTCAATGTTTCACTAAAATTGGTAATAACAGAAACAGATGTTTGGGTTTCTGCAATTGCGTTTCCATCGTTATCGGTAAGTACAAAAATAATTTGAGTATTCTGAGAATCAGGAATTTGAGCAAATTTTTCACCTAAGTTTTGATTGGTAAATTTCACTACTTGCTTATCACCTTGTGTTGTACTAGAGCTAATTGTAGCAAGAAAACGAGCAGGATCAATTTGGTTGTAATACACATTCATTTTTCCCGCACTTGGAAGATTTAAATTCGTGTTTGAAAGTTGAAACCGATCGAGTTGAACAAGAAAATTTTTTGTAATTCCTTTTCCGAATAATGTTCCAGCTGCTGGTTCAACAATTTTTATTTGAGGTTTTGTTGTTTCATTTTTGAATTGAAAGGCAAAAGCAACTTTTGTAGTAGGAACAGCAGGTTTTCCTGTATTATCATAATATACAAAAAGAATACGGTTTTGGCCAGGTTTAAGTTTTGAAGCAAGAGAAGAAACTTTAAGCGGACTTGCACCTATGTTAAGAATAAAATTTGACTCTGCTGAATCGTTCGTAAGATACACTTTCAAATATCCACCGCCAACAACTGGATTTTGAGCATACCGTGTATTTAAATCCACACCTTTCCAACCATACCGAATTTCGTCATCAAGCGTAAGCTCACCATCAAAGCCATAGTCGTTTGTTCCAACTGATTTTACATCTACTTTTTGACCAGATTTAACTACGTAAGGAATGTTAAGATTAATTGCATTCGTACCACTTTGTTGAGCCTGAACTGAAAAAGGAGTAAAAAAAGGAGTGATGAAAGAGAATAATACAAAACCAACTGTGCAAAAGCGAATCAAAGAAGAGAAGAGCTGGGTAAACATATGTGGTGAGGGTTAATAGGCGATTTAACAATATGAGCAAGGTCTGTATAAACAATTATTTGCTTATTTTGAGCTTTTCATAATTCCAACAGGCACAAGTTCAGGTGAAACTTTGAATACCGTATTTGAAATTTCTTTATCAATTTCTTCAAGAAGACGAATGAATAAGTCCATACCGTCTTGCTTAAACTCAGTAAGTGGGTCTTTTTGTGAATAACCACGGAAACGAACTGAATCATTTAAGTGATCTACTGTTACCAAATGCTCAGTCCACAACATGTCGATGGCACGTAAAAATACAAAGCGAGCAAGGCCTTGCTGTACGTTTTCTTGGTAAATTTCCCATCGTGTTTTAAGCTGATGTTCAAGTTTTTCTACCAGAATTTGAGCAATTTTTTTATAATCAAATTTGTTATCTTTTAACAATACTTCAAGTACATCGCTATCGAAATCGGTAAGTGGTAAAATAGCTTTCAAATCGGTATTAGATTGTTTTAATGAAGTTGCACGATCGGTAGCACTTTGTTTCTTTGGTACGGTTGAAAGTGCGCGCAATACTTCTCGGTAAAGGGTATTTTCAACTTCATCTTTCCAATTAAATCCATCATTCAAAAGCACTTTTTGGCGACGAGCATACACAACCTGACGCTGACGATTAATAACATCATCGTAGTCGGTAACGTGTTTACGAGAATCGTAATGTTGACCTTCAATTTTTTTCTGAGCCTGCTCAATAATAGTATTTAAAAGACCGTGTTGAAGAGGTTCATCTTCAGGAATTGGTAAAATTTTAAAGTAACCAATACGATCTCCGCCAAATACGCGTAAAATAAAGTCTTCAAGTGAGATATAGAACTGACTTGCTCCAGGATCTCCCTGTCGTCCTCCACGTCCACGAAGCTGGTTATCAATACGACGACTTTCATGACGCTCTGTTCCAATAACAAATAAACCGCCTAACGCTTTTACTTCATCGTGTTCTTTTTTCCACTGATCGTACTTTTTAGCATCTTCAGGAATTTCACCACCAAGTTTAATGTCAACCCCACGACCTGCAATGTTTGTTGCCAGCGTTACAGCACCTTTTTTACCAGCACTTGAAACAATTCTTGCTTCTTGTTCGTGGTTTTTAGCGTTCAACACTTGATGTTCAACTCCAGCTGCAGTAAGCATTTGACCCAAAAGAAGATTCTTTTCAATCGAGGTTGTACCAATTAAAATTGGCTGCCCTGTTTTGTGAATTTCCTTAATATCTTTTACCAACGCTTGGAATTTTCCTGCTTCCGATTTAAACACCTTGTCGGAATGATCAAGACGAACTACTAATTTGTTTGTTGGAATAGTAACTACCAATAATTTGTAAATTTTGAACAATTCTTCCGATTCAGTTGCAGCTGTTCCTGTCATACCTGCAAGTTTGTCGTACATGCGGAAAAAGTTTTGGAAGGTAATGGTAGCAACTGTTTTGCTTTCTGCTTTAATAGGAAGCCCTTCTTTTGCCTCAATTGCTTGGTGCAAACCTTGATTAAACCTACGACCAAACATTAAACGACCTGTATTTTCATCAACAATAACTATTTCTCCACCACGAGCAACATATTCTTTCTCGTTTTTGAATAACGCAAAAGCACGCAATCCAAGGTCGAGATGATGAATGTATTTCACATTTTCAGCAGATCCGTATAAGTTATCAATTTTTAATAAACGCTCAACTTTCTCAACACCTAAATCGGTAAGAGTAACAATTTTTCGTTTTTCATCAACTTCGTAATCGGTTGCTGGGTTCAATTTTTGAGCAACTTCAGCGAACAAACGATATAAATCGGATGCATCTTCAGCCTGAGAAGAAATAATAAGAGGTGTTCGAGCTTCATCAATTAAAATAGAGTCAACTTCATCAACAATAGCAACTTTTAAACCAGCTTTTTGTGTAACCTCTTCAGGTGTTTGTGCCATGTTATCACGTAAGTAGTCGAATCCAAATTCAGAATTTACTCCGTATACAATATCAACTGGTGCACTTGATTCATCATCCCAATATGCACTTTTGCGTTCAACAGGAATTAAATTTTCCACGTCAAGTACTGTTTTTTTCTCCATTTCTCCATCTTCAAGAGTATCAACAAGACCCATTTCACGTTTTTTGTCGTCAGATTCAGTAGATGAAGCTCCAAGTTTAAAACGGAACGACGCCTGATTTTGAATAATTCCAACAGTTAAGCCTAAAAAGTCGTAAATTCTTCCCATCCAACTTGCATCACGTCGAGCAAGATAATCGTTTACAGTTACCAAATGCACCTGATTTTTAGAAGGAAGTGCGTTTAAATACACAGCAAGAGTTGCAACCAGGGTTTTTCCTTCACCTGTTTTCATTTCAGCAATACGCCCATCATTCAAAACCATTCCTCCAATAAGCTGAACAGGGAAATGTTTCATTCCTACGGCACGATGAGACGCTTCACGCACAACAGCAAATGCTTCAGGAAGAATTTCCTTTAATTTTGCATCAAGCTCTTTCTTTTCCAAGCCTTCCAATTTTGCACGAAATTCAAATGTTTTTGCTTTAAGCTGTTCGTCTGATAATGATGAAACAGATGATTCGAGTGAAATAATTTCTTCAACAATTGACCAGTATTTTCGCAATTCACGCCCTTCTCCAACCAATGCACTTGCAATTTGAGAAATAGGATTGTTACTTTTTTTCACCCCCTGAGTGTGACGCAAAGGAAGAGAAGTAACAGGTTGAGTGGTTTGCACTACTGAAGGAGATGATACTACCGTTTCTGTTGATTTTGATGATGATAACGAGGAGGTTGCTCGAGTTCCTTTTGAACTATTTTTTTTCGAAACAACTGAGGTTTTTTTAGAAGATGCTTTTACTGCGCTCATAATTCGTTGATTGTTTATTCAATACTTCGATAGTAAAGGTGTCTGCCTCTTTTTTGTCAAGCAAGAAAGTAATGAGTTTACACACAACCTTAAAATCTATCACTCAACAAATCGAACACTTTTTTCGCCTCTTCTTTTTGCACAATAAGGGTAAGCTCGGTATAGGTTGAAATAACCTCCATTAAATTAATTTTTTCCCACACTAAAAGCTTAAGAATTTGATACACACTTCCCACTGTTTCCAAATGTTCTGGGTTGAATTTTACACTTACCGCACCTAAATGTTCCACACAAAGATTTGGCTGTTGAGGTAAAAAAAGATGCAAAACCTCATCGGTATGTTTTGAGTTAATAAACACTCCTGTTTCTGTATTTCCACTAATAATGTTCAAAAAACTATTTTCAAGTGCACCAAGTTGCTGGTAAAGCTGCCCAATTTTTTCTGGATGAGTTGGATCCTTAGGGAAATTAAATTCAGTGATGGGAAATTTAAGCGAGATGTCGTTAATACTTAATTTGATATCAAACAGTTCAACTACTTCGCTGCGAATACGCCCAAGAGCGGCAACAATTGAACCAATTTGTGCTTTTTTCCAAATTTTTTTCTCAACTTCAGGCTGAATACTTTGAGCATATTGACTTAAATTCAGCCAACCAAGTCGCAATGTTTCTTGCACGAATGGCGATTTTTGAATAATTTCACGAACGCAGTCAGTTACGGTAAACATACCTGGATTTTTTTAATGAATATGATTTTTTGTCAATGAGTCTTCACTTCGCCATTGCTATAAGTAGCTTATTGATATGAATTGTATTCTTCTTCATACTTTTTATTTTTAATATATGAATCAACTTCAGAAATAAAGCTTTCGAGTTCTTCTTCTGAAGAAATTTTGATATTAAAATCGAGTATTGGGTCTATTTTATTGTCAAAAACAAATGCATCAACAGCATTTTCCAATTTTTTTACTGCTTGTTTGTCCAGTTTTTTATAATTATCGTTACCCCACATTTCATCCATCAGTAATTGTTGAAAATTAGCTAACGTTAATTCACTTTTTCCAAGTATCGTTATATCATGCTGATATCTATTTATAATTATCTGTAATTCTTGCTTTACATCCTCTTTAAAATCTTTTTTTTCAATTTGAGTGTCAGATTTTTCTTGTATTATTTGCAACGCCTCCTCACGGGTTTTTCCAGATTTAATTAGATCTGCGTACACTCCTTTATATTGGTTTGTATTTTCAGTATTGCCAGGAATTGATTTGGCACTTTCTATACTTGTATCTAGAGTAGACATACTGGTATTATACTATAAAAACCACAGTTAGTCAACGATTTCGCTTATCGCCAAAACATACTCTCCCCACACATTTTGATTCATATTTTCACCTAGGGTAAATTCTGGATTATATTACCGTTTAATTGTTTATAAACGTTTCGATTACCGCTTTTGTACTACTTACTAAAAATGCAAAATAGGGACTAACTTTAAAACTCTACGTGTACTTCACCTGCCTGATCAACCCATCCTCTGAACATTCCTGGCGAGTTTTTGGCAATGACAATTTCTCCATTTTTATCTATTCCAATCATCCCACCCATTCCGCCAAGATCGGCAACTTTTTGCAAGGTTTGCTGCATACTCAATTCCAAATTTTCATTGTACTTACTTTGAATAAGTGCTGAATAAGCTGCTACAACTCGCATAAAAATATCACCACTTCCTGTGCATGAAATAGCACCAAGTTGGTTATCGGCGTAATTTCCCGAGCCAATAATTGGGCTGTCTCCAATTCGACCAGCAATTTTGTAAGTTAGTCCACCTGTTGAAGTTCCTGCTGCCAAATTTCCACTACTATCCATAGCAACTGCTCCAACGGTGCTGTGCCCAACTGCTTGTTCTTTTTCAGCCCTCACTTTCAAAAAATGATCCCACATTGGTTGATTGAAAAAATACTCTGGTTCAACCATTTCCAAGCCATTTTGTTCGGCTAATTTGTGTGCTCCATCAGCAGAAATAAGGGTGTGAGACGTTTTTTCCATTACCATTTTTGCTCCTAAAATAGGGTTTTTTATTTTATTCACGCAGGCAACCGCACCCGCTTGTAAATTTGCCCCATTCATAATAGAAGAGTCTAATTCGTTCGTTTCTTCTCTGGTAAAAACAGCACCCCTACCCGCATCAAACAACCCAGAATTTTCAAGAATTACAATACTAGCACACACCGCATCAACACTATTTCCACCATCCTGTAAAACCTGATACCCTGATGTTAACGAGCTTTTGAGGGTATTCAAATACTCATCTTTTTGATTTGGATTAAATTCAGTTGGATCATTGAGGTCAAAAATTGCCCCAGCGTGAATAACTAAAACTGGCTTTTTGATTGATGAAATAGACATAGTTGAGGAGGTATTAAGGTTTAAATTTGATGAGGGAAGTGGACACTAGCTTCTAATACTAGCATGTTGCTTTAACATTTCAAAGGCTTGATTGAGTGACTGTTCGTTATCGGTAAACACTGCTAATTTACAAACATCACTTGGGTTTGCTGGTGTAGAGCGAAAAGCCAATGGCACAACTTTGCAGTTAGGAATTCGAGATTCAATAGACTTGATAAGCGGTTGAAGCTGACTAAAATCAGTAATCGGCTGCGGAAATGTTATATTGGTGTTTCTCCAAACTGGCAAGCCAAGCTTATTTCCTATTAATTCTGGCACCATAGAAATAGGGTTTCTGGCATTCGGATCAATCCATCCTAAATCGAGTTCACCTTTTTCATTTTCATACACAATACAGTCTGGACCAACAGGGCCAACGTAACCCAAACTTCGCCAATAATTCAGTAATGGTTGAATTTTTTCTTGAATAAGAGCAACAACTTCAGGCTCTAAATCGGCCTTTTGCGAACCCTGCCACTCACCGCTTTCCCCAACAACTTGAGACGAAATACAGGCCATCGCAAAATCATCGTGCGATAAAACTCCACTAATACACAAATTATGCTTAAATGTTCCAAGTTGGCTTGCATCTTTTTCTAACACCACAGGCACGGCAAAAGGTGTGTTTTGATTTTGTGAATAATTCGGCACATTAAGGCTTTCTCGCATTTCAGCACTAACAGGAATTCCACGTTGGGCGTAGTCCTCAACCCATTGTTGCCTTCCTTCAGCCAAACCATTCATAAACTGTTGAACTGCTTTTTGCACATCGGCCATAGATTCACACCTAACCACAAAATCGGAACCACTTCCATCAATTTTTGCCCACAGCGGAAACCCTATTTCTTCTGCAAGTACAAGTGTTTCAGCTAGATTACCAGCCACACCACCTTCAAATAACGGTACACCCACCTCTCTTCCATGAACATGTAAATACGGTTTCGAGTTTGCTAGTTTACTTACCCTACCAACCTCTTGCTCTGGTGCGTGGTAATTTAATGCATTTTGAGTGTGATTTTCATTGTAAAATGGAGTGATAACAGTAGCATTTCTTCCTGCAAGATACTCTGTTAATCTACCATTTTGAAGTGGATCTGGGTGAACCCCAGGTCTTGAATCTGTATTTATTCTTAATACCTGAGATTCAAAGCCTAAATCTTTTACAAAATCAGCATGTCCATTCAATAAATCATCACGAACTACTGCGTAATCTGCTCCTGAAAATAACGCAAGTTGAGACAAATAACTATCTAAGCTTCTATCTCGTAAGTTCGACCCATCAATTCCCGTATCAAATACCTGAGCCACTGCAACTTTACCTTCAATTCCTAAAAATTCGGTAACTTGTTTCATACTACTAAATTGCACAAACCCATGTTCACCTTCTGGCGAAGCTTGTCTTTCTACTGCCCCTGCCTTTAATTCCCGTGCTTGAATATTTCGTTGATGAGTTTGATCATTATTTCCACCTTCTATTCCCATAAAAAAATTATTATTCCAAATAATAGCTTGGATAAATCAGTTTTTTTCATTTTACACAAAAAATAGAACAAACAACACTTTTTCCACCATTTTGTTTCATTTGAAACAATTTATAAAAATGAACCCTCGAACAGAGGGCTATAAATAGTATAATATGTTAGAATGTTACCGCTATCCTAAATAGGCAGAATACATCCAAACAGTTTTTTCTTGAAGTCGAATGTAATCTCCCATAAGTGAATTTGTAGCCTCATCAGAAGACTCAGCCGAAAGTGTTAACAGTTCACGCTGCAAGGTAAGAATAGTTTGAAACCCTTCTAAAATATGTGAAATTGCAACTTTTCCTTGGGTAATATCTTTAATAGCTGAAATAGAAGAAGCTGCCTGAAAATCGTCATAGGAATGCAGTGGAGTGAAACCAAGCGTAACAATTCGCTCTGCAACTTCATCAATTTTAAGCAGTAAATCGGTGTATAGTTCTTCAAATTTTAAGTGAAGTTCAAAAAAGTTTTCACCTTTAATGTTCCAATGAAAACCACGAACGTTCATGTAAAAAATGGAATAATTTGCAAGTAAAATGTTCAGTTTTTCAGCTAATTTTTGTGATTTTTCAGGATCAAGTCCAATTGTGTTTATAGTCATAGTCGGTAAAACATAAAACGATCAATAGGTTTTTGTCAACGTTACTTACCCAAAACTTCCCTCCCCACTTTTTCGTCTTCGTGCATTTGAGTAATGAGGTTTTCAAGTGAGGAAAAGTAGATTGACATTTAGCGAAAAGTGTGATTATATAGGTATAATTGTTACCGAATATGACTGCATCAAACTCTAAACCAAACTGGAAATTTTACGAAGAAAATACTGAAACAGGGAAGAAGAAAAATGATACATATGAAGATTTGTGGAAAGATGTTTATAAAACGCTAATTTCAGAAAAAGTTA
>Ga0316610_1000195_pt1 | contig 16561 bp, 15 predicted proteins | sample MIS2017111B_MG_FD_207677 | JGI IMG/M metagenome (GOLD analysis project Ga0316610, IMG submission 207677) | Microbial mat bacterial communities from Middle Island sinkhole, Lake Huron, Michigan, United States - MIS.2017.111B | ecosystem: Environmental > Aquatic > Freshwater > Lake > Sediment... | reverse complement strand
GTCTGACTTGAGATCAAATACTGACAGTAAATTTGTCTAGTAGTTTTCATAACAAATCACACGTTAGTTGTGTGTAGTAATACACAGTTATATTTTTTGATTTATGTAAAGTGAGGAAGTCCTAATTCAATGACTTGAAATTTTTCAGCAACGCTCTTATTGTGTCGTTCTGAGTTTAGCGAAGATTCTATGCTGTAGTCAAACACTAGCCTTATTACTCTACATTTAAGCCTACCAAGAGAAAGATCCTGAAATAAGCAAAGCTTTTTACTTACGAAATAAATTCAGGGTGACAAAAGTGTTTTATTGCTTCAATTTAACCAATTTGAACGACTGTCAAGAGGTTGGGTATTGTATTTCAAAGTAAATTTTCAATTTTAGTGTCTAAAACTCATCTCTAAATCGATAGTTTTGTATCAGATATAATCCAAAAATCAATGCCAAAGGTAGTATTTTGATAAGATTAGAGTCAATATCGGAGCCTCCAGTACGGACCAAGATTGGTTTCACCTGAGATTTCTGTGCTTGTATTTGGCTTTGCTCAGAGGCTACTTTTCCTGCTCTGGCCACCGATCCTGCCTGAGTATCAAACTCTGTTGCCACCTGATTAAGATTTGCTTTTTCAGAGCTTTCTTTTTCAGAGTTTTGTGATACAACTTCAGATTTTTGTGAATTTGATTGATTGTTTTGGGTTATAGTTACTCCTGATGTGGGTTTTGGAGTTGGAGTGAGCGGAGTAGCGATTACTGTACCGGCTGCTGCGGCGTTTGAAAAGACTGGAAGCAAAAAGCCTTGGGCTCGAGCAAAAACGAAATTTGTATAGCTATTTCCATTTTGATTATTTAAAGTTTTGAGGTTTAAGTTTAGTGAGAAAGATGGACCATTTCCAGCCAGACTCGGACCTAAGATTCGCACCGCAGTCACTTGACTCGGACTCGAAGGGCATCCAGCGGTATTGAAGCTACTACACCATTTTGTTTGACCGTTTCCAACCGTAGCACCACAAAGAACTGACGTTTGACCAAGAGCTATATTTGAGGTATCGCAAGGATCATTGCTTATTTGTGAGGGTGTCTTTGAGGTGTATTCAAATACTTCATTGTTTGTACCTGCGATACTATCAAAAAGTAAACTACCATTAAAGTTTGAGGCCGGAGTCCTGCCGTCGCCATTGTATGGTAAAATATCTATCATTTGGAAACTTGGAATAGTGGTGGCAGTGAAATTTCTATAGTTTATAGCGTAGTTTAAATCAGAGTTTTGACCTAAAACTGGAGTCAAAGTAGTTTTGTTTATGTTAAAGGTGTTTGGGGAATAAACTGAAATTATTTTATTGCAGGTGGAATTATTTCTGGAGATGCAATCAGAAGTATAATTAGAATAAATGTAGTTAAGATTGTTGAGGTCTGTGAAATTTTCAATCAGAGCAGAGTTTAGTTTGTAATATGTGCGAGCTTGATTGTTATAACTTGCAATATTTGCAGTATCTTTGATTGATAAAGCCACATCTATAATATTGGTTTGGTTTGGGGTAGGATTATTAAAAATCCATTTCAAAAGCTTGCTTCCATCTGGATTATCGACTATTTCTGTGGGGGGCAGACTGGTATCGGCTGGGTAAAAAACCTGATCTGGACCGACCAAATACTCTACCACCAAAGGTTCAGGGATAACACTCAAAGCTGTAACGGGATTATACCGAAGTCTAGCAAAATATTTTTGTCCCAAGTTTATTTGAGCGAGCGAAGCCACGTTTACTGGTAAAATTTTAGATTCAGGCAATGTCTGCACATCAACGTAAGGATTGACAGTTGTAGCATAAACCCACGTAGTGTAATACCCAACTTGCCCTACAATGTTGTTTGAAGTTGCGGCTACAGTGTTAAAAATCTGAGCTCTATCACTGGTTAAGTTTTGATTTACAATACTTCCGACTTGAAATAATACAGTTTGATTAGGTAAAATTGGCTGTATACTCGTGGTTCTTATCCTAGTAATTGCAGATTTTCCTCCAGGGATAGAATTTATATCTGAGTACCAAGGTCCGACTGAAGCGTCGCAAACGGTATTGGAATCAGTCCAGGGTGTAGCCGAGTATTCAAACGGTATATTTAATTGTTGAAAACTTCCATTCACTCCATTTGTGTATACTCCCAACCTTACATATTCCACGACTTGGTTGGTCGAGTCAAAATTATCACACAAAACTAAATCGTCAATATTTGACGCGCCTAAATTTTGAAATGAAGATATTGAATGCAATATATCACCTGCTACGGTTAAATCACCTACAATTAAGCTATCGGGATAAGACGGAGTAAAGTTTAAGTTAACACCGTTAAAGTTTGTATAGCTATAGTCAGTATATGTGTAAGACTTATTTAACAAAAACTCGTTATAACTTGAGATTGTAAATGTCCCATTGTTATTATTTGGGTTTTCTGTGGCTGCTCCAAAATTTGACTGACCAGATAAACCATTTGGGTCAAAATTAGTAATATTTGCATTTAAAGTCAAAACTCCATTTGATGCCAATACATCTGATTTAGGGATCCAAAAAACAAATGAAATTACACTTGAATCAAATTTCTGAAGTGGGTTAAATGATGGTGATACTGTAATATCTGTTTGAGGCCCACCTGCTTGTGTGCATGTAAATTTTAAATAAATATCATCTCTGTTTCCACAATATCCTCCTGAACCCCAGGTATAAGGCACCGCACCGCTAAAAGCAAAATTTGATTGATTATTGTAATTTAAAGCAACATTAAAATTATAGCTTGAAATATCTATGAATTCGCCACCAAGAGAAGGAAAATTTGAACCCCAATAATATTTAACCAAATAACCATCTTGATTTGTGCTTGGATTGACTTCTGCTCCGATCAGTTGATTTGAAATAGAGCTATAAGCATAGAGTTCTTTTTGAGGAAGTGAGGTTAAATTTATAAGTGTATTAGAACTAATTACAGGTATGGGTAAATTTGAGGCACTTACACTGAGATTATTTTGCAGTGTATAACCTTCATAAATATTGTCAGATAAAATCGCGTTCGAGTTAGATGAGTAAAACTGTAAATCTAATGTCTTAACTAAAGTAGAACCAGCTAAAACATCACCGATTGAGCAATTTAAAATCCCAGCTACGACTGTATATCCCAAAGGGCAAACTTGAGCACCATTGAGAATGTTAAAAGGGCCAGTTTTAAACTGCACTACCACATTTGTGGCGCTCTCACCATTTACACTGATATTCCACCTATATTTCACTGTATCCCCGTATCTTACTCGACCATTATTTGCAGAGGTGTCTTTGCCAGGAGTATCTGCAACATCAAACGGAGCTATACCATCACTAACTATTTGTAAATCTACATTTATTAGCGGAGCAGCGTAGACAGAAATACTTGATAAAGACATCCAAAAACTACCCAATACAAAATTTACCATTAATAAAGCACTTAACCATTTTGTTTTTTGCATATTACACTATTTATTTTTGTATATTTGAAATTATACACTGAGTTTAAATCATTTGTTAATTTAAGGCAACATTATTTCTAATTTTGTATTCTAAGTTTTTGTTTATAGCTATTTTGGACTATATTTCAGCCTTTTTTGACAAAATAATTTTTATACAATAACTTTAATGTATTGGAAATACAAAAGTAATGTCTCAAATTTTAATTAAAAACTTAAACTCCTTGAACCAGCCCCCTACATTGGCTTGAGTTTAGTTTACCTAAAATTTGGTGTAAGTTTTTATACTTTTTAAATTATTCTCAAGCCTTGCCACAACCTCCCATTTGGGAGATTTTTTAATGTAAATTAATGCAAATTATGACTATTGAAAAACGAAAAGATCTCAAATTATGTCCAAAAGAGTTATCTAGATGGACTAAAGTGTTGAATTTGAAGGATAAATTACTTAACCAAAAAACTCAAATAGAACGCTTAGATCGTGAAATGCTTATCTTGCATAAAATGATAGGTGAAGATGAGATTGAGAATTTGGGCAATATAAAAATAATCAAAAGTGTAATTTCATCGCTAATTGAGACACTTTCTCAAGCAGATATAATGAAATGCCAAAACAAAGAAGAAAATTTGAAAATGTTAGAAGAATTAAACAGTATTATATAACTATATATGCCTCAATCTAAAAAAATAATCGTAATCAAAATCGGTACCAACACTATCACCATGTCAGATGGTCGTCCAGATCTTAGATTTATGGCTGGTGTAGCTCAACAAGTGGAAAATCTTAAAAAAAATGGATTTGATGTGGTTTTGGTCTCATCTGGTGCTATTGGCTGTGGGATGAAAACTTTAAATCTTGAAACACGACCAAGTGAAAATTTACCTTTAAAACAAGCTTGCGCGGCTATCGGTCAAAGTGAACTCATGCGAAACTGGCAAATGGCTTTCCAAAATCTGGCCGTTTCTCAACACTTAATCACGCACTCGGTGATCAAACACGAAAATACCCTACACGACTTTAAAAATTGCCTCTTTGAGGTTTTGAGTCTGGGTGCTATTCCAATCATAAACGACAATGATGCTATTTCCACCGAAGAAATCGACTCGCGGTTTACTGATAACGATGAGCTAGCAGTCGAAGTAGCTCGAGCTATCAAAGCTGACAAACTTATAATTTTATCTGATATTCATGGTCTTTTCACCGAAAATCCAAAAACCAATCCTGAGGCTAAGCTCATCCAAATCGTAAATCAAATCGACGAGGAAATCCTAAGTCTGGCTCACGACGTCTCAAGTCTGGGTACTGGCGGTATGCACAGCAAGCTAGTCTCAATCCACAAAGCCATGCAAGATGAAATCGAAGTCTGCCTCACCAACGGCAAGCTAGAAAATGCTATTTTAAGCTCGTTTGAAGTGGAATTTAAAGGAACGAGATTTATTAAAAATAATTTATGATTAATATTAAAAAAATTATTGTCACCAAAGTCGGAAGTAGCACAATTTTAAACCCAGACTTAACTGTTGATCAGACCGCAATCAATAACATCGCCAACAACATAATCCAATTAAATAAACAAGGGTTTTGGACTATTTTGGTATCATCTGGAGCAATAGGTCTAGGTGCTGGGATTTTAAAAGTTCCAGTTCCAAGTTCAGACAATCTTGAACTTGAGCAAACTTGTGCATCTGTAGGTGAGATTGAGTTGATTTTAAGCTGGGAAAAGGCTTTAAAAGACTTCAATATATCTCAACTTTTGGTGAATCATGCCGTTTTTAATGTTGGGTTTACAAAAGAAAATCTTCATAAAACCTTAATTGAATCACTAGAAATGGGGATTATACCTGTTATAAATGATAATGACTCGGTTTCGAGTGCTGGGATTGACTCGCATTTTACTGATAACGATGAATTGGCTGTGAAAATCGCTCAATGTGTAAATGCCAAAAAACTTATCATCTTATCTGATGTTCATGGGCTTTTTAAGGCAAATTCAGAATCAGAAATAATTCCAGTTGTTGAAGAAATTGATGAAGAAATTTTAAACTTGGTGATAAAAACCAAGCCCTTTGGGGGTATGAAAAATAAACTACTTGCGATAAAAGAAGCTATGGAAAATGGTATCGAAGTCTGTCTGACCTATGGCAAGCTAGAAAATGCTATTTTAAGCTCGTTTGAGGTAGATTTTAAGGGAACGAGGTTTATTAAAAAACCTGAAAAATCATAACTCTTTACAAACTTAATGAATCACTTTATTTTTTAAACAAACCCATGGCGAATTAAAATTCTCCGCTACTAAACTATTAAATTATATTTATGCGTCTTTCCAACTTATTTACCAAAACTAGCCGTGATTACCCTGCTGATGAAACCTCTAAAAATGCCCAACTTTTGATTCGAGCCGGCTTTGTGCACAAAACAATGCCTGGAGTTTATGCAATGTTACCACTAGGACTTCGGGTTTTACGAAAGGTTGAAAACATTGTTCGTAAGCATATGGACAAAACTGGAGCTCAAGAAACTCTTTTGAATATGCTTCAACCAAAAGAATTGTGGGTCAAAGCTGATAATCGTTGGGAGACTCTCGACATTCTTTTTCGCCTCAAAAGCCAGTCTGATAATGAGTATGCCCTAGCTCAAAGCAACGAAGAGCAAATCACCAATATCGCTAAAGGCTATGTCAATAGCTGGAAAGACTTACCAGAATATGATAAAAACCCAGCTATAGCTGCACTAGCTGTATATCAGATCCAGACTAAGTTTAGAGATGAAATCAGATCAAAAGCTGGCTTGATGCGTGGACGAGAATTTCGTATGAAAGATTTATATGATTTTCACCAAACTGAAGCTTCTCAAAATGCTTTTTACGAGGTTATGAAACAGGCTTACTTAGACTTGTATCACGAAATGGGTCTAGAAGCCTATGCTGTTCGAGCTAGTGGTGGAGCTTTTTCCAAATTTTCTCACGAGTTTCAAGTGCTTACTGATGCAGGAGAAGATTGGACAGTGATTTGGAGTGATGAACTCAAAGATAACCTAGAAGTATCGAAGGGGAAACCTATCAACACTCATAAAGAATCACTTGGTGAAAAACTTTATCGAGAGAATTTGCTCGACAATGTCAAAACAGTAGATCAACATGCTCAAGCCACTACTTTAACACCTGATAGAATCATCAAAAGTGTCCTATTTACAACTCTTGAAGACAAGCCTAGATTTGTGGCGGTTGCTATACGCGGCGACTTGGAAGTAAATGAAGAACTTGTTATCCAAGAATTAGATTGCGGTATTAAAGTGGCTGATGATGCAGAGTTAGAATCACTTGGTTCTATGAGGGGGCGTTTTACACCTATTACTGAAGTTGCACAGAAATACACCAAATCAATAGTTTGGCTCTTTGATGAAAGTATTAGAGATGCAGCTGGGATGGCTTCATCTTTTTATACTCAAGTCGATGTAGATCGTGATTTGGTCCAGCCATCAAACTGGGCTTACTTAGGTCTTGTGCAAGAAGGATTTGTGCGAGATGACAACTCTGAAATAATTGCTAAAAAAATATGTAGAAGCTCAGAGGTAGGTAATATCTTCAAACTGGGTCGAAAGTGGACCAAGGAAGAGTCGATTGGAATCGCTTATACTGATAAAGAAAACCAAGTTCAAAGACCGCTTATGGGCTGTTACGGAATAGGTACAACTAGATGTATGGGTGCTTTAGCTGAAATAAACAGCGATGAAAAAGGCTTGAAATGGCCAAAATCGGTAACACCTTTTATGACTCATCTAGTTGTAAGTATCAACGAAAAAGACGAGGAAAGTGTCAAAACACAAATCCAATCTTTAGCTGATCAAATTTATTCTGGAGAGTTTGTTTTAAGTGACGAAAATAATGACTTTAAGCTTATTAAATCACCTTTAAAAGTAGCTGATCAAGTTTTATACGACGATCGAGCAGGCTTGAATATGGGAGCCAAACTAACCGATGCTGAGCTTATTGGCTGCCCCTATATTTTGATCATTTCCAAGCGAAGTCTAGAAAATGGAGGTGTTGAACTCAAAGTTAGGGCCACAGGCGAAAGTCAGATTTTGAAGATTTAATTTCTTGTAGCTAAAATTTTAACACTCGCTTCAAAAACCTGAGTATTTACTTCTTGGACAAAAGGCTCTAAGTAGTCACTTATCTCACTTTTATCGATATATTTGTAGGCTTGATTTTCGTGATTGAGAATTATTTCACCTTGACTTTTGGCTAAGATAAAGAAGGTTCGGCTTTTTAATCCACCGTGTCCGGTATAATCGTGTGCGACTCCAGTATCTGCAATAATTTGAGTAATTTCAAGATCAAACTCTTCCTTGACTTCACGTTTTAAAGCCTCTTCTACGGTTTCATCTTCATCGATTTGACCACCTGGGATATGCCAAGCATTTGGTAAATATTTTTTGGTGGCAGATCTTTGAGCGATAAGCATTTTACCTTCGTCGTTAAATAGAACTGCGGCGACATTTAGACGCTCGATACCCTCGATTTGTGCTTTAGTTATTAGAGTTTGGGGCATATTTAATTCTATCTTTTATTTTTCCTATTTAAGTTAGGAAAATAACTATAAAACTCTTTAGTGTCAATTCCTAGGGTTCGAAGATTTGATTTAGCTATATGTATTGAAATTTCCTTTTCTTTGACAATTACAATCGGTCTTTTTAAATCCTCTCTAGTGTAAATATGATGGTCACCCACAATCCTATCAAACACACAACCCAAAGAAATTAAAAACTCCACAAAGAGTTTAAATTTAACCATTTTATACGGCATATTAAGCAAATGTTTTATGGTCGTAAATTGCGGTTTCAACATAGTTTGGTGCTTGCATTTCATTTCCTATTTTTTCCCAACCTAATTCATTCAATATTTCTTCAACCGCATCTTTTTTTACAATTTCTTGAAAGAATATATCAATCACCTCAACCATTCTTTTTTTAGCCTCCTCCAGAGTCTTACCTTGGGTAGATAAATCCAAAACTGAGCAAATGGCAATAAAATATTTACCCTGCTTTAAGACCTGAAATGTAATATTTGAAGTATTGTATTTTAGCATAGAAAATATATGCTCTGAGCTAAATCTAAATTCTTGCATAGGTCAATTATTTAACAAAATATTACTCTAAGGATCATACACACTTCCATATTCTTTGTCAAAATGCTACCGATAGTCTCCTTGCCAAAAAATTGGTTGTTTTGTATTGTTTAAATGAATAAAGTACTTGTGTATATTTGTCATTTCGAAGGAACTGAGAAATCTTAGCGAAACCCAACCAAAGATTTCTCGCTTTGCTCGAAATGACACATTTAGTTTAAAAATGAAGGTTCTTAAAAGTTCAATAATACAAATTCTCCCATGAAACATAAATTTATAAATATTTTAAAATCAGATGAAAATATTGAGATCAATTCTGACTTTCAAAAAGCCATGGCTTTGGCTTTGGATGGCTACCAAAACCTCTTTATCACTGGAAAAGCTGGGACTGGAAAAAGTACTTTGCTCAACTTAATCCGTATCCAAACCGAGAAAAATGTCACCACCTTGGCTCCAACTGGTCTAGCAGCTCTAAATATCCAGGGTCAAACTATCCATTCTTTTTTTAGATTTTCACCCCAAGTCACGCTGACCGAAGCTGCCGAAGTCGGTCGTAAGCGTCAAAAAGACAAAGTCATGCAAAATCTCCAAATGATAATTATTGATGAGATTTCAATGGTTCGAGCTGATTTGCTTGATTGTATTGATGTGTGTCTCAAGCAGATTCGAGGCAGCAGCCTGCCTTTTGGGGGTGTCCAAATGGTCTTTATCGGTGATCTATATCAGCTTCCGCCAGTACTTCGCTCGCAAGATCAGAGCGATTTTAGTCAGATGTATGACTCGCCCTACTTTTTTGCTGCCAATATTATGCAGGAGCAACTAGAAGGAAATCTATTTGGGGCTAATAACAGACTCGAACTGATTGAACTTCAAAAAATATACCGTCAAAATGATGCCGATTTTATTGAGCTTTTAAATGCGGTGCGACACGGTCAGAAACATACTGATATTCTAGATAAGTTAAATTTAAGGGTAACACCTCAGATCGACACCGAAAAAGGGATTATTCTGACTACCACCAACCAAGCCGCTGACAGCATCAATCAGACCAATCTTGATGCAATTACTGGCGATTTTGAAGTATATAAAGGTGAGATTGAGGGAAATTTTAACGAACGAGATGCTCCAACCAGTACTGAGCTTGAGCTAAAACCTGGTGCTAGAGTAATGTTTGTCAAAAATGATCAGAAAGGACGCTGGGTAAATGGGACTTTGGGCTATGTCAAAGAACTGTATGAAGATGGTGTGTCTGTGATGAGTGACAGTGGTGAATTGCTTGATGTATATGCTGAAAAATGGGAAATTTATAAAACCACTTTCAACCAAGATGAACGCAAATTGGAAAATGAGACGGTGGGATCTTTTACACAATTACCACTAAAACTGGCTTGGGCTATAACTATCCATAAAAGCCAAGGGCAAACTTTTGATAAAGTAATACTCGATCTCAAACACCGAGCTTTTTCAGCAGGTCAGACTTATGTAGCTTTGAGTCGATGTCGCACACTGGAAGGCTTGTATTTAACCACCAAAATAACAGCAAGTGATATTCGGACCGATTTTGCAGTGACTAAATTTTTACAACAATTTGAAAAGATTTTGGAGGAAGAAAGATAAAGTGTGGATAATCAAAGTATGTCGTCCTGAGTGTAACGAAGGATCTATAGCAGACATCAGTCAGAGATTCTTCGCTTTGCTCAGAACGACACAGTGGCCATAAAGAAAACTTTTCAACTTTTCAACTTTTCACTTTCTCATGCCCTACTACTTCTACAATCAAAAATACCAAAACCTCCCTGCTTGGGGTAGTATTTTCGCTGGTAAAATCCTCCAAAAGTCTGATAAAGAAGTCTTAAAAATCAATTTGATTGATTCTTATCATCTAGAATACAAATCGGATAAAATCCCTGGGTTTACTGAAATCTTAGCAGAATCAATCCCAATGTCAATTTTGAGTGAAAGTATGGAATTTGAACTTTTATCTAATTTAAAGCTTGAAGGGGATAATTTTAAGATTTTTACAACCAAATACGATCCAAAAAGTGTAGATAAGTTTTTAAACACCAAAGATGTACTTTTTTACAATCAAAATCAAGACGATTGGACTATTGTGAAATGGGAATTACTGGACAAACAAGCCAAATTTTGGACATTAAGAACTTATCAAGAGCAGAATTTGAGTTTGTGGACTGAGAGTTTTTATGTGATATAAACAATATAATTTACCATCCCCTTCCCTAATCCCCATAAAAACCACCGTTTGGAATGGAGTGATGCGTAACAAATGTCTCGAGCTTTTTTGTACCCCTTTTTAAGGGGTCAAGCCGTAGGCTTGGGGGTTGTACGCTTTGGGTTGGAGTCGGTATTAGATCCTGAAACAAGTTCAGGATGACACAGTCTATAATATTTACTCTACTAGTTTTCTACCTCTCTAAAAGTACTGAATTTGGAATTGCAATCTTGATTTTGTTTTGCTCTAAAAAGGCTTTAAATTCAAGGTTTATGGTTTGTTGGATATCCATGTAGACTTTGTATTCTGGATTTTTGACATAGTAGACCGCTTCAAAATCTAAACCGTAATTTCCAAAACCCTCAAAATTTGATCGGCTAAACTCGCAATATTTCTGCTTGGAAATGATTGATTCTAAGACTTTAGGAATTTCCTCTAAATGCTTATTTGGAGTCTCAAAAGCTACGCTAAATTTGACTTTACCTCGCCGAGCATCCAAATGACTAAAATTTTGAACTCGAAGACCGGTGAGCTCTTTATTTGGGACGATTATAATCTGACCTTGAAGGGTTTTGATACGGGTAGATTTGATGCCGATCTGCTCGACTGTACCGCTATCAAGCCCGATCTGGATAAAATCACCCACCGCAAAAGGACGGTCAAAATATATCGAAAACGAGGCAAAAACATCACTTAATATGCTTTGTAATGCAAAAGCAATCGCAATACCGCCGATACCAAGAGTCCCCACCAGCGCTGTAATGTTTACCTCAAGTGTGCTTAATATACTCAAAATGGCTACAATCCAAATTAATATTTGAGATAATAACCCAACTGAATACACCATGGATTTGGATCTAGGATCTTCTCTCCCCTCTTCTTTTTTAACAAAGTTTGATAACCAAAAGTTTGTGCCTTCTCGCAGCATTATTACGGCATATCCAGACGAAATCAATAGGGTGAGAATATTTACAAATCTCAAAACCCAAATTCCTAGATTTAAACCAATAATTGAGGCATTTAGCGATATAATCAAGTAGAGTGGCCAATCTAGTTTTTGCAATATATTCAAAACCAAATCGCCAAACCTGGTGGAGGTTTTTTGTGTAGTGATCGTAAGTCTGTGAATGGTTATTTTGTGAGCCAAAAACAAGACTATCCAACTCGCTAAAAACACATCCATAGCTGCCACATACCAAAAGACGCTATTTCCAAAAAATACCATGTTTAAGATTTTATCCATACAAATCTATTATACCAACATATTGTCTCCAATGTCTGAAATTCTTGCTGGAGCGTCTGCAATAGCTTGTAAGATCAGGCTAAGTACTTCGGTGATCGGGACTTCATTTTGACCATGTTTTAGATTTAGACCGCTTAGGAGCTGCTTTAGATCGAGACCGTGGCTGAGCAAGTGATTAAATAGGTGTAAAATCAACTCTAGATTTGATTTAAGATTGGCGTCTAGGCTAGATTCTGAAAAACTGATGGATTCAATACCCCTTGAGGTATATCCCAAAGTGAGATTTATTCCACCAAACTCATTTGATTGGATCATGGTGTCTAATTTGACTTTAAACTTCGCAAAATTTGATGTATTTGCTGGCTCGACTGATTTCATATCAGGTCCAAAATGATTCATCTTCGGCTCCTCAATTTTTGGTTGGTTATTTTCATCGTAAAAATCATCGTGGAAATTGAATTCAGGTGTGTTATTACTTAATACAGTTTCCATGTCTTGTGATTTAACCTCCACTTTCTGTTGATTTAATTGCTCGATATGCTCTTTGAGTTTGGTTTCGTACTGGGTTTTTAGCTCTTCATCAAGTTGTGATTTCTGAGTTTTCTCCCACTCTTGGGTCTTGGAGGTGATAATATCGCTAATTAGCTTTTGGTGGCGTTTGTGTTTGTCTAAGGCCACCTTGACTACTATTTCACTACTTGGAAGACTTTCTAAATCAAAATATTGATAATCTGAGTTTTCCTCGCTCAACTCAGGATCTATATCGATCAAAAATATATTGTAAATAGCATTTTGAGTACTTAAATCATTGGGGTTGTATGAGCTCATCACACTGCCGATTTCATCTAAAATTCGAACTGAATTATGAGTGACAGACTGTAAATATTTTACAATTGCCTCTTCTGGGATCTGATTAAGTTTAATATCGATACTTGGAAGTGACCACTTATTTTGCGAATTTGTCTCGTCTTTGAATAGTAAAACTTGATTTTGATGATTGAAAATAACGGCGGCGGCTTTTGAGGCGGTATAATCTCTACCTGAAACTAACTCCTCAATGACTGGTTCAGATTTTTCTTCAATCTCAACTTCACTTTTTTGGTTTAAATCAGCCAAAAGTTCGTATAAATTTTGCTTACTTAGCTGATCTTTATGCCATTCAATTTGATTTAGACTTTCATCATTTCCAGCTAGTTTGATAGCTCCATTTTGGATATCCACCACTTGGAAAACATGCTCTTTCCATGGACTGTTTGGGTCTACTATTTTTACCAGCTCACCCAAAATATACTCATCTTGTGGAGCGACATTTTCCTCATGTTCAAGCTCTTCCTGGAGCTCTTCTTTTTCCATCTCCATCTCATCATCAGCTATAGTATGCTCTGTTTCGACCACTTGCAAATCTTCATGACCTAAAACTTTATGTTGCTCATCTTCATGCAAGAAATTTTGATCAAACTGAGCTTCTTTCATAGCTACATCGTGCTCATCGATTGGGGCTGGCTCAGCTTTAAGATCTTCCAGTGTCAGTTCATTATGTTCCTCCATAAGCTCATGTGTCTGATGGTTTTGAGCAACTTCGGCAGCTTCGTGCATTTGAGTTTCATTCATTTGAAGTTCATGATCTTCTCCAAAATCAAAATCTGTGTCAAAAGCTGATTCTTGAGTGGTATCAGCACTTGAAGTATCATCGAGCATTGCCGAGCTATTTACAGGGATTGAGACTTTAACTGAATTTGCACTATCGTGATAACTATCTCTCCATTTATCCCAATAAATCAACTCGTGTGGGAAATCAAGAATCGCAAAATTTCGGCGAAGTAATAATTTCCAAGGGCTTTTAGTCACAGTCTCATCATCAAACATTGTAGACAATTCCTGACCATTTTTGTTGTTTTGATGATCATCTGCCCACATTTCATATTCTACAGGTCGGATATGCTTTGGTAGTGATCCTAAAGCCTTGAAAGCACCTTTTTCATGAGCAAGATTTTCACTAGCTCTGTAACCAAAATCAGCCACCAAACCACCCACATAATCCACACCAATTTGTGGCGGAGTGTCGGTAATCTTCAAAAATTCTTCAAAATTTTGGACTGAAAGGTGGATCGATCTAAAATCAGCATCATCAGTGATGGCATCCAAAAATCTTACCAAAACCGCAATGCTTTGTTGTAAAACTTGATGGTCGATGTCTTTTTTATCGCTAGTGAGATGAGCGATCAGATCCAAGGAACCAGTCTGCTTGTCGGCGTCATAGCTGGCTCTACTACCTAAAATGGTAGAATACTGTCGTTGCCAAAAATCTACTAAGGCTGGAGTAGCTTCAGTCGAGGCGGCTCGTTTGATTAGATCAGCTAGGTTATTGTTTGTCATATTTTTAGTTTTTTAGTTATATTATATATTTTAGTATATTTCTAATTTTGTTTTTGATCAAATAAGGCTTAAATCTATGTCATAACGCACATAAGGCTCTGATATGACTTACTATTCTGGCGGTATATTGAAATTGATTTTTGTTTAGATATTTACGATTGTCTATTTGATACATTTGGTTGAGAGCTATGGCTCGCGGCTGCAGCTCTGGATGTCTTAGTGCCGTTTCACCCGTAGAAAGGTAAATCCTAAAAAGCATCGACTGCATAAACATCATCAAATAGCTTCGTTTGGTCACCATATCCGGCAAAGCCCCAAACATAGCATCCAATTTTTTCAAAAAATCATTGATAATCTGATCGACTGGATCATTGACCCCAAAAGTCAGATGAGCTGGATTTAAAATCACCAGCTGATTGATGTTGTTAAATTGCACCAGATTTGGGATGACGGCCGGTGTGGGATTTGGGACATGTGGCTGAGGAGCAGGAGTGCCGCTCATATGAGGCTTAAGCAAGATACTTTGACTCAAGAGCACTTTGGCAGCTGGCGGAGCCACAGTCTGGATAAATTTTGTAATCGGATCTGGAGCTTTTTTTGGTCCCTCAGTCTTCATAAACTGTTGTCGAAGCCGAGCAATCGCCGCCAAACTCTCGGGCACCATGCCACTAAGTAGATTTTGCTCCAGTTGAAGCTTATCAAGCGGGTTCATCTCTGGAAGTTTCATCATCAGAAAACTTTTGTCTGAATCAGATATAAAGCCACTTTGGGTGATCAAAAGCTGCAGTCGAGTCGGTGCCGATTGAGGTTGTGCACTAGAGCTAATCACAGTATTACCCACATTGCTTGATGTTTGGTTTGGATTTGGTTGAGTTTGAGGATTGGTAGATATATCTGCCATATTTGATTAGTTTGTTGCTTTTCTATTTTGCACCAAAAACATTTTTAGGGTTTGACTTATAGAGTATATCACAAAAATTAAATTTGGGAAATGGGGAAAAAGAAATTAGGTTGTAAAAAATTGCCTCGATACATCCATGTTCCTAAACTGTGTCATCCTGAACTCGTTTTAGGATCTTGTCCCGACTCACACCGCGTCGCGGAGACCTCTGGTCTCCATCCCCCGACCTTCAAATTTTCAAACCGACTTCGAGTGTGCCGAAGCCAAAGTCCTAATAATAAAAACAGCTAGAAGAATTAGATTTAAGCTGTAAATTCCTAAGATTATCTCTTGAGGGATCCAAGGCTTGATACTATGATCTTTACAGTCAAAACCAGTTACCATAGCTCTTTGAATAAAATTTGTATCTATGTGATTTGTATTTGAAGTGCAATCTCCAAAGTTAAAGATAGTTAAAAATATTTGAGTGTAAAGTATTGTAAAAACTAAATACTTATCAATAGTTACAATAGATTTATAAGCAAAAAGTTTTATCCCATAAGCCATCAAAAGCAAAACAAAAAGAAAAACAAAGTATAAAGGTATACCAATCAACAATATTCCCAAACCAATCCACCCATCAGCAGTTAAAATTAAGAGAATTAGAGCCAAAAGTACACTCAATAAAAGATTTAAACTAAATCTAATAATTCCAGTTTCAACAAAGCGGTTTTTAGGGGGCATAAAATAGGGTGATGGGGTTATTTTAGATTAAGATATTATACTCAATCAAATTGACTTTGGGTGTGCCGAGGCTAGGGTTTTAACTATAAATACAGTTAATATAGCCAAATTTAAACAATAAAATCCTAAAATTATCTCTTGAGGGATCCAAGGCTTGATACTATAATCCTTGCAATCAAAGGCAGTTACAAATATTCTTTGAATAAAATTTGTATCTATACGATTAGAGTTTGAAGTACAATCTCCAGAGTTAAATATCAATAAAAAACCTTGAATAAAAGCTAAGACTATTACAAAAATGGTATTTACAAACACAAAAGAGTGATCATAGTATGATTTTATTGCCCAAGAGAAAAGTATAGGACTTCCCCACTTTACATAAATCAAAAAATATAACTGTGTATTACTACACACAACTAACGTGTGATTTGTTATGAAAACTACTAGACAAATTTACTGTCAGTATTTGATCTCAAGTCAG
>Ga0316610_1000194_pt1 | contig 16575 bp, 9 predicted proteins | sample MIS2017111B_MG_FD_207677 | JGI IMG/M metagenome (GOLD analysis project Ga0316610, IMG submission 207677) | Microbial mat bacterial communities from Middle Island sinkhole, Lake Huron, Michigan, United States - MIS.2017.111B | ecosystem: Environmental > Aquatic > Freshwater > Lake > Sediment... | reverse complement strand
TCGTTCCCTGCACTCCCCGCCGTGAACGAACCTGTGCTGGTTAGCACTCTGTCCCGTGACAGCGTGCCGCTTGAGTACGTGCCGATGCCGGTCTCGAAGTCTGCGCCTGACTCGATGCAGTAGTAGGTGCGGTCTCCGTTGTCGAACGCGACGTCGAAGGTCTGGTTACCGGAAACTGCGCCGCCTAGAGTAAGCGTGCCTGTGCCCGTCGTGGTGGTGGTTTCTTTGACGCGGTCAGCAAATTTTGGTAATAAAGCCATTTATTTTCCTTTTAACTAACCGTTATAGAGAACGTGTTAATAATTATTGGACCACCAGCAACAATATTTATGGTATTTAGTTGAAGTGTTCCGCCGCCATCAAACGCTGTTATGTCTACATCAATAACAACATTCAAATCGGAGTCAAGCAACCTAGCAAAAGAGGCTGTGCCAGTAGCATCAGCAGAAGAGTCCTGCGTGATAGCATCAAATAAAATTGTTTTACCGGATACACTTCCGCAAGGATCAGAACATGTAAGCGTGCCTAATAGCGTTTGACCTGATAAAGCTGTATCGGCATTAATTGGTATAGTACCAGAATATACTTTTAATAATGCTGGGCCAGATCCAGCATCTATTTGTGCTTTAAGTGTAGTAGCTAGAGCACCTGCTGCTGTTGTTGATATACGGGTTATTCCCATAATATAGTTCCTTTATGCCGGAAGAACCCGACTGATTAAATCATTATAAACGGTATTAGGGTCATCATCCAGGCATATGACATTATATTCTGTGTCAGCCACCTGAATATTAAAAGACCCACCCGTTGATTGTGCGGTATATAGTGGATATCCGGTCAGCCTTGGATATGCTCTTATTGTGCGAACGGCCGGTGCTCCAACATCATCTATAACTACACCAATAAGATTCTTTAATAAAGATGTGGGAGGTATGAAATCAGTAGTGTATCTAGCTGTTCCCTTAGTGATACGGACATCTTGTATATAACCTTGAAAGGCTTGAGCAACTGCACCGGCTTCACCATGAATTGTCGCGATAGTACATGTTGGCACTGTAGATGGTTGAGCTCGTGATCCAATAGAGAATGCTTGCACAACTCCATTTATTGAGGCATAAGCAGTTGATCCAGTAACACTAAGTGCAACATGATGCCACGTATTTAACGCCATTGTTGCAGTTGTTGCACCAGAAATTGGTGAACCAGTATTGTTCGAAATACCAAAACTAAGATTCCCAGACGCTGTAGTTTGTTGAAGCAAAACATGTACGCCGCCTGTAGCATCCCACCCTACAGTCCCACCCCCTATTGAAACTATTCTCATACCTGTGGCTTTGTATGCCGTCATGTATATCCATGCTTCTACTGTGAAGTCTAGGGTACACAATTGAAAGTCTGAACTAGCCGCAACTGATAAGTAATCTGTCGTCCCATCAAAGTACCCAGAAGAACCATAATATTTTGATATCGCTGTTTTTATTAATGCGTTGGTTCGTGTTACTGCTTTTGGAATTGATCCCCAGTCAATGAATGTAGTGCCACTATCTACACCGTTCATCGGCAGCAGTAAAGAGACTTTGTTGTAAAAAGGGTCGGCCATTAATTAAACTCCAAATCTAAAAAATACTTCTGTTCTATCTGCTTTTCTGTGTCCATTCAAATACACGGGTGAAAGACACTCAAGATTAGATCCGCTGTACGTAAATAAGGTTTCTGAAACATCATCCAAACTCTGGCCACTCGATACTGCTTTATAGCTTTTTAATACGCCTATATTACTAGATGTGGTTTTAACGATTTCAAGATCACTTAAATATAATATCGAATCACCTACAGCGTGGTTTCCTGTATTGTGATCTGTCCCTGCTCTACCTCTTAGAAGATTTGATAATATGTATGTACCATCTCCTTGTAGGACAATATTTTGGGCTGCTATTATTTCCCATCGGCCATTTACACCGTATGCAAAATGATTCTCCCCATTAAGCATCTGCGATTGAGTGACAGAAGAAAGCTCTCCCGAATATAATTGAATTGTTATAACTGTATCACAATCTACTGTACTACTACTCTTTGAGGCAAATGTACTACTTGCAGTAGAAATACCGGATATCCCAGAAGAAAGCATTGTAGCTAATTCTGTAGCAGTTTGCCAATTATCTTCAGAGTATGTTAGTGTTCCCCCATCCCACCCAGCATAAAATCCGTACATTAATGTACAGAAAGCTGGAGTATTTAGATCAGATGTAATACAGGGTAGGTCTGCTAATATAACTTCTGTTGGGCCTATAATAGAGGACATGACGCTTACGGATTGTCCACTCTCACCTTGAGCTACTGATACGTAGCTAGAGGCTTTATTATTAGTGGCCTTTACCTCCACTAACCCTTCCTGGGTTTGCGTTGTACTAATTACTCTTACTTCAATAGAGCCAGAAGGTAACGTCAAGGTTAAAATATCAGTAGGTTCTATATTCCAATACTGTGGCGGTAAAGTAATTGTGTACTGTTCTCTTTCTAGCCAGTATATATATAAAAGTATATCAGCAATTGAAATTGCTTTAGCGATAGTTAATACTATAGGAACTTCAACTGCAAGTTCATTATCCGACGCTTCAACCGACCTTTCAGCATACTGCTCACCTAAATCATAATCTCGTGTCCTATCTAAAAACTTTATGCTAATTTTAGTTGGTAAATTTAATGTATCTGATCTCTCTGTTTTTAAGCTAACCGGATACTCTGCACTACTCCCGTTCTTGGCCCCAAGTTTATCGTATGTTATCACTTGTGATGGGGATTTACCTCTATTGGTAAATTTTATTTTATAACCTTGTTGATATGCATCAAAGAAGTATGCTGATTGTAGTGGCTCAATATTTTTCCTAATGGGGTTATTACCTATGCATCTATACCCTGCTACTTGCTGCGTTAATTCAGTAACGTCTATATCGGCGGCTGTTAGATAGGTACTATTAAGACATTCTTTCTGTACAATAGAAGATAAAACAGCATCTCCATTTGTTTTATATTTATAGTATGGAGTAAGAGTTAATTTATATTCCAACCCTACATTTGTAGCAAACCAACAAATACCGTCTCTTAACCCACTACCCGAAAGTTTATTTACAAAACCTGGGCTACTATCTGGGTATGAAACATGCGATTGATATACTATTTGATAGTTTTGTACATCGGCAACCCCTGAGTTATAGCCTAATACAAAACAATCTTCCGCATAAGCAATCATCTGCGCATTATAATTACTACATATATACATACCCTCAACATATCTCAATAGAGTACCATTAGGACTATACTTTTCTATAATACCATTCATATGGCTAGACGTTTCATCATAACTATACATATATAAATTGCCATTATAAAAACTTACACCAACAGTGGTTTTTCTTTCTTCCCAATTAGTAGTATATAAATATTCGAAGGTACTCCACCTTCTTACTACTACTGGATAATATCTTCCAGAAGATACTGACTGTGCTAGTGGGTAGTAGTATGCTACTAAATCATTTACTTCATCAATAACCCAGTCTACGAAACCTACTGCATCATACTCTTTATAAGCCCACCCACCATTTTGAAAGTCCCTTGCAGTTATATCTCTTGTATGTTTCAAATCCCATGTATAAAATCTTACTTGATGATCCTCCGTATTAAACATAAATACATTTTGAAACCAGTGAATACAGAAACCATCATAATTACCACTACAAACTTGTAAACTCCATCCGTTACTTAAATCTGGATAATATGGCTGTAAAAAAGTAACATCTTTTTCAAATGTAGGTGCTACTCTACCATTTAATAGGGGGCCTTTATAAAGTTTAAGTGTAAAATAATTTCCTGTTCTATGCATATAAGTAGACGTTTGAGCTATATGACATATATCATTCATAGAACCCAAGGCTTCTGTATAATAACTGGATAAAGTATTTTTAGGAACAAGTATATTACTAACCATATCATACTTAAATACTGTGGCTTGTGTCCCAACAATCTCAACTTTTACTTCTGCTGCTGAAAGACTATTTCCATGTTTTGCCAATGCATAATCAGAAAAAACTATATAAGATAATCCTCGATATGCTGGTGTATTTGCAATACCTTTATCCGCCTGAATTCTGCTATTAGCAACTTGTGTATTTGTGCCTGTATAAATTGTTATATTAGGAAGATTTCTATTACTAGTTACAATCTCAGCAATATTAGTTGTATTAGCATCATAAATTAATTGACCTCCAACCCATATTCTTCTAACTCCACCTATAGGGCCACTACAAAGACCTATTGCAAAGGTAGCAAAATATGAATATGTTGTGATCTTTACTTTTTTACTTTTACCTCCTTTACCTCCTGCTTTTACCTTTTTAACTGTAACAACTTCTTTAATCTTATTACCTTCTAACCATATCATATTGCCGATTGTCGCCATTGATCCATATAAGCTAGGAATTGACGCTCCATATGTGGACGTTTGCGCTGATAAATCCGTAAGTCTGGGTCCAATTGAATCAGTTCCAGTAGTCGCTGGATCTAAGATAGCTCCAGCAATCGACCCGTATTGAAAACCTTTCATCAAACCTGCAAATGAAAAGTCACCTGTGGCAAACCCAATAAGTGCACCGGCTAGTTGATATGAACTCATCGCGTAATACTCCTAATGAGAGGTATTCCTTGACCTACAATAGAAGACTTCTGGTATACCTTTAGGTATAAAGTCGTCTGGTTAGCCCCAAAATCAGTAACTTGCTGCGCACTAGTGTATGTGGCTGTAGTTGAAGATACTGAGATAGTTCGTTTTAGTGTCGTATATCCAGACGTTGTATATATCTCAACATCATAGGCTTCTGAGGTTTCACCTAATGGTACATCAACATAATCTCTCCATTCTCCACTTATTCTGGTTCTACGGATCCAAGTTAATGTCCAATCATTTATAGTAGGATGACGATTACCATTAAGGTATACTGGTGATAAACATTCTAAATTCATGCCAGTATACGTGAATGCTATATCTACAGATTCATCTAGTGGCATACCTACAGTTGCACTACGATAAATAATTCCAGTTGAGTTTATAGTCGATGACTCAGTTGATATAATTGGTGGATAACTATCAAGTAAAATAAGATAATCCCCTAGAATATGGGTGCCAGTATTATGTTCAGTGCCAGCGCGTCCTCTTAGTAGGTTACTAAGAATATATGAGCCATCACTTTGTAGTGTGCAAGTAGCTGCAGCAATAATTTCCCAACGACCATTAACACCATATGCAAATACGTTTACGTTATTAAGCATTTGCTCAAGTGTAACGCTCTCCAAAGCATCACCACCTTGAGGATAGTAAATTATACTAGATATATAATCTATAGACGTACTAGACCAGGTTGCTGGAACGCTTCCAGAAGTACCAATAGTATTAGGTACTGAAAAACCTTGTACAGACTCCCAGGTTTGTCCATTATCTTTACTCTTATATAAAACTCCACCAGCCCAACCCATAGAGTATCCATTAGCCGCAACACAGTATGCAGGAATATCAAAATCACTAGTAATACATGGCAAATCCATTAATATAGTATTCATTTGTCCGGTAATCTCCATTGGATTACCAGTTGCTTGACCAGACTCCCCCTCTGCAATAGACGTATAAGTAGAGGATTTATTTAATTTAGCTTTACATTCTAATCTTCCATCACTTAAATAATTAATGTCAGTTAAGCGAAACTCTGTGTCACCATATGAAGCTAAAATTGTAATTACATCTGAAGGTTCTAACCCTATATATTGTGGTGGGAGTATAAAAGAGAAATCGCTACGTTCCATCCAATATAAGTATAATAGTACCTCGGCTTTCTGTATCGCTTCAGTTGGTGTCATAGAAATTGGTAAGTCTATTGTCATTTTATTAACTGACAATGAATTAACTCTTTCTACCATTTGTTCACCTTGATCATACTCACGTTCAGTATCAAAGAACTTTAGCGATACACTCTTTGGTAACTGAATAGACATTTCACGATTTTCTGTTAGTTTTATTACTCCATCAGATGTGCCATTTGAAGCACCCAATAAGCTTTCATCTACTGTAACTACTGAGGAACCTCCGCGAGGTTTAAATTTAATTTGATAACCTTTTTGATATACATCAAAGGGATATGCTCCTTGTAGTGGTTCAATAGAGTTACGTAGCGCTCCTACATTTGTTACTCGAAAACCTGTGATCGAATTAGATATACTTGTTACATCAATGTCTAAAGCTGTTAAAGTTTTTGATTTTAGGCATTCACTACTAATTACATTGGCTAAAGAATTTGAAGTTAAATTAACTGATTTAGTATTTAGCCAATACCTATATAATGTATTTGGTGGATTGCTGGCCCAAAGTGTGGCCCACGTGGTTATGATCATATCACCAATTACTGCGTAAGCTAAGTATGTAGAATTTGAAACTAATCCGTTTACACTCCAAACTAGAGTACCATTAAGTGTACTAGTATCTATGCTATATAATACCCAGTTACCGCTAGTATCTGGGAAATGATATAATACTCCATTTTGATACCTTAATCGGCCACTATATATTGGGCTAGTATTTACGGTATACCAGGATCCTTCTACTATTAAATTAAGATCTAAATCATACTTTCTTATTGGGAACCCTATACCTCCTACGACATATACAAATTCGCCATCAGTAGCAACTTGAGTATATCCGACTGGTATTTGTAAACTCCTTTGACTACCTGGTGAGGAGCCTTCATTAACAAATAATGTTGCATTTACTGGGGAACTGGAAATTCCTGCATAAACATCATTACATCTAATAATATGACCCAAAGAGTTAAATTGTCCGCTAGAAAAAATCTGTGAACTACTATATAAAAAATCTCCAGCAACATCACTATAAAAATTTGGCGGAACGCCTGTGCCCGGGCACGCAATTTCATTAATGATTGGAGTACTAGATCCATGCAAAAGCGTATATATTCGCATGGAAGATAACGCCGGGTAACTAGAACCCCAGTTTGGGGTTCTATAGGTACATTTTTCTGCATCTACATATACTGGCTTGCACGTAAAACTAGAGTCAGCTGGGTTATCAGAAGTCCATGTAACATTGGGTAAATATGCAGATAGTGGGGCAATATCTCCGCTTATAACTTCGACTTTTACTTGTACACCCATCATGCTATTACCGTAACCAGCAAGCGCAAAGTCATAAAATACTATATATGCTAAACCTCGATAAGCAGGTGTATCTACACCCTTCTCAGCTTGAATCCGGCTATTTGCAGTTTGTGTATCCGTTCCTAAATATAACGTAAATCCTGTGGCCTTTTGGTTACTTGCTATTACTGCTGAAAGATCAGATGATCCGGCATCATAAAATAGTTTACTGCCAATCCATATTCTACGAATACCGGATATAGGGCCATCACATAATCCAACTGCAAATGTTGCAAAGTAAGTATAGGTAGTAGTAGTAGTAGTACTACCCCCACCACCTTTTCCACCACTTTTACTCTTCTTTTTGGTAACTACTTCTTTAAGTTTATTACCCTCTAACCAGAAAATATTGCCATGAGTTGCCATACTACCATATATGCGTGGAATACCTACACCATATGAACCACTTTGTGAAGATAAGTCAGTAAGCCTGGGCCCTTGAACGCTAGGTCCTTTTGGTGGGTCTAATAATCCACCTATTGCCATACCCCATTGTGCTCCTTGTAGTGCTGCGGCCCATCCTACAGGCCCCATAAATAAGCCTATAGCTCCACCAACAATCGCACCTACTGCCTGGCCTACACTACTCATATTATACCCCTACGAATCTATAAATACTTACTATTTTATTTTGCCATTGTTCATCTAGACCGTGTTCTACACATTTACCTACTGTTTCATACGCATGTATAAGACCATTACCTGTATATATACCAAGATGCTGAGGTTCTTTACCAAATCTCATTAAAATAATGTCACCTTTTTGAGGTTCTCCATCTACTTTAACTACATTTGACTGTTCTGACATTATTTTTTCCATCATCCCCTGATAAGGATACCTAGGGTAGTCTATTGGTGAATAGTACGGGGTATTTCCTCGTTCTGCGACATGACATACTACACCAGCACAGTCAAGCCCTACTCCTTTAACCCTACCTTGATGATGAAATTTTGTACCTAAACACTCTCTAGCATATTGAACTATTTCATCTGGTGTCATTTTGTACCTACCTGTGCATATTGACTACTAGTTGGGATGAAAGAGAAACCACCAAAATTCACCACGTTGTTCCACTTGTCGCGGCAGTCTGCAAGGCGCTTGCGACAGCCTGCTGTGATTGTGTAAGCGTCTCCTACCTCTGGAAGATAGTAAAACGGCTCATATACCTCAATCACACCACCTAGTGCGAAAGACTTAATTTCCTTTGCGGCAAGTCCAGCGTTACCTCCAGAGGTGAATTTGATCGTTCCAAGGCCAAAGTAGTCTGCTGCCTCTGCCCTCACTGTATCGGTAAACTGGAACGTGCTGGTTACGCTGGTAAGCGTACCAGTAAAGGTGTAGGTTGCCAAGTTGATAGCACATCCCGCATACTCAGTACCACCAAAGACCTTTGTACACTGAGCTGTGTATGTCTTTCCAACACTTTGATTAAGGGCATCTATAAGTGCCATTTCCTCAATTTTATATCTATCATCTTCTAACGTAACTTTACCTAGTATACTAGCTACCATAGGTTCATAATCTACTACTGGATTGAGAAAATTTACAGCAAATAGATAACATCTAGCATTATCAAATAAGCCAGAAGCAATTTTAGCTCGTGTAATATCTGCAAATCCAACAAAACCTTCTAAATCAATGGCTGATGGTGACATTGAAGATGTTGCTTGATAACTAGTAAAATCAAAACCAGTACCTGTAAGATATATGTCTCCATTACTCATTTTTAAGTCAACTGGGTATCTAGTAATTCTAAATATTGTTCCATCTGTACATACAATACGTAGACATAGGGCACGTGTCTCATACGGGGCTACTTGTGATTTCATGGATTTAATAACTCTATAAGTTCTATATTATTTACATCCCTATATATTGGCTTATTCTGGCCGATGGGTAGGGTCGAATTGAATCTAACTGGAAAATCGAATTCAAATCCTGCTGTTACTGATTCTCCTATTTGTGGATTTGTATTAATAGTACCTCCAGAACTCCAGGTACCAAATGCTGAACTATTAATACCTACCGTAATTGATACGTTTGTAGTTACTGATTGTACAAATCCTCTTAATCCATTTATTTGAGTCATACCTACACATCCAGATATATATATAGACTGTCCGGCTACAATATCTGCTGTATTTGATGTTGATATTACAGCATTAGTAGCTTTTGATATTCCTGTAATAGTAGTGGTCTTATTTGTTACAAAAGTTACTACCCCAGTAGTGGTACTTACTGACCAATCATTAGATCTAATAATTGTACTCTGTATAGCTACTGAAGTAGTATCTGTTACTGATTTATATATGTTTCTATATGCATAACCAGACGCTCCTGCTGTTTTATCTTTACCATAATATTTTCGTAATTGATAAGTTAAACCAGCTGAAATTACGCCCATAGTTTGATCATAAGCCGTAGGCGCTGTAAGTCCATCAGCTTTACTAGTATACTCATCTAAACACTTTGCTCTAAATCCGGAATACTTACCATGAGCCCTATGGTAAGTATTCACTAGATCAGCCCACATTGTAGTATTATCCATCATAAATGTAACATCAAATTTACGAATGGGGAATGGATGTATTAAGGATCTATATTCTTGACCACCAGAAGTAGTTGTTATATTAACCATATAGTCATCTGTCCAAGATGATCCATACTGTATTGCTCCATATAGTCGTTCTTCAAGAAAATCAGCCATATCTTTGGGCTCCATTTAATGCAGCTAATATAGATCTTCCTGCTGCTGCGGCACTTCTACGAATATCATCTGGATTACCAGACTGTGAATTAATGTTAACTGTTAAATTATTAACATTACTGTTATCGGCATTATTATTATTTGTAGTTCTAACACCTAGATTTCCATCAGGCATACGCTTTAAAGGAACCACAGCTTCTGGTCCAGCTTCACCCATTAGTCCAGTGGAGCCCTTCGCGAAGGCGAAGAGCGTTGGGGTATTTACAATAGAGTTAGAATACTTTGAAAGGTCTGAGGAGCCTGAGAATGAACCACCTTTTGCGAAAAGATCCCAAGCTTCGGAACTCCATCCGGTATTATTAACATCCCCTGCTTCTGGAGGGCCATATAAATTAGTAAGCCTGGTCTCCTCGTTACCAGCATCAAAGTATCCAGTAGCTCCTTTTACAACATCTGATATACCAGATATTGCAGAACCTGGACTACCTGTAAGTATGCCAAAACCTAGTTTTAATAAACCACCTAGTCCTGTACCTGCAGAAGAGGATTGTGCAGAAGTTGTTAAAGAAAGTGCTTTTAAGTCCCTAGTATATGCTTCTTGTAATAAAGTCATTTCTTTGAATGATTGATTAGAAATACTAACTACTTTATTCATTGAGTCCAGACCTAAGGAAGCTGAAGTAGAGCTATCTGTAAAACTAGTTATAGTATCAATACTGGTATCTAGTGATTCAGTCACACCATCTACCCCTTTACTTACGTAACTAATAGGTTCTACTTTAGTTCCTGAAAAACTACTTGCACTTGATGCTGAGGAACTACTAGAAGAACTAAATAAATTCTTTATCCATCCAAATAAGTCTCCAAAGAGTCCTTTTAAAGAATCTAGTAGATTACCCATTACACTTTCTAAGGATTTGAATAAATCTTTTATCCATCCAGATATACCATCAAAAGCTCCTACTAAAGAAACTCCTAAAGATCCTGAAGCTGTTCTTGCTAGGGGCATAATAGCCTCTGATCCTGCTTCTCCCATTACTCCTAATGAGAACGCTCCGCCATTTTCGAATGCGAAGGGGGTTGGGGAATTTACTATTGAATTAGTAAAAGTACCTCCATTAGCAAATGCCCTTACTCCTTGAGATCCAAATACTCCACCTTTTGCAAACCAACTTCCAATAAAATCAGAAACACTACTTATAGCATCTTTAGCAACATTTACTACTGAAGTTGTAGTTTCTGCTACTGATTCGGCTACAGATGTTGTAGTTTCAGATATAGCATCGTATGCAGTAGTTGCCGCTTCTTTAATAGTTTTAGTTGTTCCAGTAACCCAATCCCAAGCATCGGAAGCTTTACCTTTTACCCAGTCCCAGGCACCTGATATTACACCACCACTGCTACTACTACTTTCTGAGGAAGATCCCGCCCCTCCAGCTTGCTGAGCTGCTGCACCCTGTTGAGCTGCTGCTGTTAAGCCATTTAAACTTGAAGTAACTGAGCCTGCTGCTAATGCCATAGCTGTTAGCTGATTATTATCTTCTTCTACTACTGGTATAATATCATAAAACTCTTTACCTGCACCGTGAACTTCACCAGTTAATTTGTACGCTGCAGGAGTTAAACTATCAAATTCATCTGCAGTATCTAATACACTGAATGTTAATGTTTCTGAAGCTTCACTAGTACTATTAAAGGTACTACCAGTTCTTTTAACACTACTTATAGCACGACTATTTAAAGCATCTGATGGTGCACTGCTGCCAAAAGATGCATTGGAAATCGCTTCAGTAAGTAAAGGGAATTGAGCATTAATAGTTTTATCTAGACTTTGACTAACAAGGGCTTCAGGAGTTAATTTAGGTACCTGAGTACCTGAGAACTCCCCTTTTAAGGTATCAGTTAAGAATTTCTTAAGATCTGCTTTCGCCATATCAAATAAAGTTTCGGAGGCAAAATCTTGTAAATACTTTCCAACCCCTTTAAGAGTTAATTCACCTTTCTTTATTGCTTCGAATAAATCATCTACGCCTTTATCTAGCCCGCTTACTAATGCTTCATTTAGAGTCTCTGCTCCGGATTTAAGAGTATCTGAATACTCTTTTATTTTATTACCAAAATCTTCTGCTAACTCTTTATCCGTTACCTTACCGGATCTCATCTTAACTGCTAGTTCCTCTTTAGCTATTTCTAAGGCTCTGCTATTAGCTTGATTTATTTTTGTTTGTTTCTGGTATTCTAAATCTTGTATTTTTAAAGAGTCTTCGGCCTTATCAGCAGCTGCTATTTGTACATCCAAAGATTTTAATTCTATATCTAGTTGTTTTGATAATAATACTTTTTGAATACCTAGTATAGCTATCTTATCATTATAATTATTATTTACACTTTCTAATAAATCTAACTGTGAGCTTAATAATGCATTATGACTACTTATTAAACTTAGTTCATCATCAAACATTTTTCTACGTTTTGCTAAAACTGTATTAATTTCTTTTGATATACCTAATTTTTTTCTATCGACTTCTGCGGCTTCTCTGGCATCTTTTACTAGTGGAGATGATTCATCATTTCCAAGTTGTTTTATTTTTTGGGTTAAATCTAATTCTATTTTCTTTAGATCTAATAAGTATTTTTCATTAATATAGTCCTGTTCACTAATTTCATTGAGTGTTTTTCTACCCTCTAAAATACTGTTATCTATATCTAACTGTCTAATACCCTTATTAGTAACCTCTAAAGCATATTGGGCAGCTCTAGCTTGTGTTAATTCTATTTGAGTTGCCACTTTTAATTGATCTTTTTGTAGTTTTTCCTGTTTTTTCAAGTTTGATAAAGTATTATCTTTTAATGCCTTATTTCCTTCTGCCTTGAACTTTTTCTCAGCTTCGTATCTATCCTTTTCAAATCTAGCATTAATAGCGGATAGTTGTAATTGTTCTGCTTGTTCAATAGTTTCTTCTTTAGCATAACCAAGATATCTTTCTTCAGTTTTTTGTTTTTCCTTTAATATTGATACTTCCGTTTCTGCCAAAGCTATTTTTGATTGCATTAGATCTATAACTTGCTGATCTTTGGAGCCTCTACCTTTATTACCTAGCTTAATTAAAGCAGGTTGTAAAGAAGATATTAAAGCTGTAACTTCTTCTTTAGTTGCCCCTGCTAATGCCATTTGTAAAGCTAATTGCTCTCTTAATTTTGATACTATTAATACTCTGGCTTTATATTCTTCATTTAGAGCTACACTTCCATCTAGTTTTCTAGCTGTACTATCTACATCAAATTGTGCCTCTCTAAGCTTTGCTTGTGTCTCTGGGATTTTTGATTTTGCTTCACCAATACTTTGTAGTTTATCAAAAGCGGCGGTATTAAGATTTCTTAATCCTATACTTTTAGAAATCTCTGCAGCTGCTTCTAAGGGGCTTACTATATTTTGTAGTATATTCTTTTTAAGATTATCTAGCTTTTCATAGGATTTTCTTATACCATCATCACTAATAAATTCTTTCTTATTTACTTTATCTATAGACGCTGCTATATCAGATATATCCCCTTGTAAACCTTCTAAAGCTTTGGCTCGTGTAGTTGTTTGTTTAGCTAGAACTTCTAAACCTGCTGCTTCTTTTTGGGCTGCTGCTGTTATATCCTTGGATACGGCGAGCGCGGCTCTCTTTTCTTCTAATTGAGCTTTTGCTACCCCTTCAGATTTACTAATAGCTTCATCCATGGATTTTAGCATTTCTTTTCTTACTTTTTCTTGTTTTTCTCCGTCTAATACACCTTTTTCTTTTTGTCTATTATAAAATTCTAGTTCTTCTGATAATTTTTGTAGCTCGGAGGCAGAGTTAGAATATGTATTTGCTCTTAAGGTTTCTAAGCTTACTTCTTGTTCCGTGGATTTATTTTTATTATTTAATAATGAAGTGTATTTGGCTTGACTCTCTATAGAGGCTTCTCTGGACTTCTCAGCTTGATCAATTGCTTTATCTAACCGCGCCGATCCCTCACTAATCATACCTGTTGCTTTTAACGCCCAAGATCCTATTTCATATAATCCATATAATATAGTACCTATTAAACTAATCCATCCAAATGCTTTTGATAACCATGCACCTGCAGTAGCTAGTGCAGTACTTAATTTATATGTGGCTACGGAAGCCATTACCATACCTTGTCCATATAATGTTAGTACATTAGTAGTTCTAATTACTCCATTTGCTAGCGCTATTTGTGATTGCGTGGCATGTCCTGTAGCTACTGCTTTCATTCTGGCAGCTGCTTCAACTCTTTTTAATCCGGCTTCTTGCGCTCTAAGATGCTCTACACTACCTGCACCATGTAAATATTTTGCTTCTTCTACATTTGTTTTGCTTCTGAAAGAAGCACTAAATAATCTAGCATCTGCTTTATCTGCTGTTAGTTGCTTAGATATATTTGCATCTTTAACTGGTAGGGGCTTTGAAGCTACTTCTTTTCTTTTTGTTTCTAATGCTAGGAGTTGTTGTTCTTCGACTATTTGAGTTGATAGTGCCTTATTAACTGCCTGTACATCTACTAAAGATTGTGATAAGGCTTCTACTCTTACTTTGGATAACATTACTTGTTCTGTCAATAATGCTACATTAGTGCTATCTGCTGTATTTTGTGCTACAGTAGTACTTAATTGTCTACTTTTTAAAGCTAGTTGTTCTTTTTCTTTTGCTAAAGAGTTAGTTATTACTGTTTCTTTTGTTTTCATAGCCTTTATAAAGGCCGGTGAATCTTGTAAATCATAAAAACTAGAAGCATTTTTAGTTATACTACTTGTCTGTGTTTTATTACCAAAATTTTGTGCTACTGTCTCTTTAGCTCTATTTAATTCTTTTGCTCTTTGATCTTCTATAATTTTAGATTTAATCTCTGCTTGCGCTTTAATATCTGCTAATTCTTTATCTCTTAAACTTTTAGCAGCATTATGTGTAGACTCTTTAGCTTTAATAATACTTTTTTCTAAGTTAATGAGTCTATCTCTTGCTGCTTCTGCTGCTTTAGGATCTACTGTAAACATTTTTCCTAATTCAGGAACTGCTCTAGCCACTAAAGATTTTATTACTGCTAATATGCCTAGAACTACTAGACCTAAATTATCTGCTAAAGCATTTACGACAGGCCCTAATACTTTATTTAATGTATTAGCTAAAGTTATTGCTGCATCTGTGGTAGTTGCTAATAACTTAGTATATGGATTAATATCTTTTAAAGTTGCAGCATCTTTAAATTTATCATTTAATTGTTTTTGTACAGCCTCAGTATATGCTAATATTTTTTGATAACTGGTTAAGTCATCAACTGTTAATCCTAAGGATTTAGCATAGGCTCTCTGTGCTTCGGTTGCTTTAACAGTTACACCTAATTCATCTAATAATTCTGGTTCTAACTTTGTTACACCACGTATAACACGAGTAATAGAATCTGACATATCTCTACCTAGTGCTATAGAGGCACCTTTCGCACCTTTAGTTAGCCCCTCAATCTGCTGTCTAGTCAATCCAGCAGAACTTGCTAAAGTGGTTAATTGTAAGGCTTCTTTACTACTAATGGCATACTCTGTCATCTGTTTCATAGTATCTGCCATATTTCTTATTGAAGCTCCTGTTGACGCTTCTAATAATTTAGCCCCTTTTAGCATTACTTCAAAATCCATTGCTGTTTTTAGTGCATTAAAGGCAGCGCCAACAGCAAAGATGTTAGCAGCAAAAGTAGCATAGACGTGCACAAGCCCGCCTAAGCCTTGGGCCTGCTTGGCGAAATCTCGTCCCTGAGCTCCAGTACCTACAGTACCACGAGCTACTCCATAAGTTCCACCTTCTAGATTTACCATTGCTTTTTTAGAAGCGGCAGTACTAGCAGCTGGTTTAATAGTAGATTGCTTTGCTAGGGCCTTATTAGTCTGCTCGACTGTATTTTGTACCTTTTTAGCTTCATTATTAACCTTTCCGAATGACCCTGCATCGGTAGCATTAATTCTCATTTCAACAGTTGTAGCCATATTTTACCTCACATACGCGTTTGCATACTATAATTTTCAAGTTACATTATACCATTAGAGGTGTCTAATGTCAATGATAATTATTTAGTACCCATGAAAAAAGCCTGCCAAATTTTCATTTAGCAGGCTTTTTATTATTGATTATTTTTGCTCTAATATTATCTAATATTTGAATAACATTAAAACAGGTTTGCTTATCTTCTACTTGTGCAATATTAAATATATCATTTATACCAGATACTACTTTACCTAGGTATCCACCATTCATGGTGTCCCAGTTATCTTGTAACATATTATAAACTACAATAGCTTCTTGTACTTCGTCTGGTAAATCTTCATATTCTACTGGGATCTCCTCATCTTTAGGAGAAGTTCCTAACATTTCACACATTTCAAAATATGCATCCTTAGTCATACTAAGGTCGCTATTTTGATAGAACGAAGTTATTTGGTCTCTGACTTCGCCCCATTGGGAGCTTGAAAATTTGCGAGTTCGGTCACCATTTCACTAATAAATGAATCAAAGTTTCCGCTGGCTTTCATTAGGTATAAAGCATTCTCACGAGAATAACCAAGAAAATCATC
>Ga0316610_1000193_pt1 | contig 16648 bp, 16 predicted proteins | sample MIS2017111B_MG_FD_207677 | JGI IMG/M metagenome (GOLD analysis project Ga0316610, IMG submission 207677) | Microbial mat bacterial communities from Middle Island sinkhole, Lake Huron, Michigan, United States - MIS.2017.111B | ecosystem: Environmental > Aquatic > Freshwater > Lake > Sediment... | reverse complement strand
TTGTTGTGAGGTTTTAGAATGTGGACTGACATGGTTACCTAACCAGATACCTCAAGTTTAGATGAATAGTCAAGTTTAGTGGATTTCCAAACTGACACCCCGCCGCAGAGCAGCGGGGAATTTTAGAGTAATTTCGATTTAGTCCTCTAGCAATAATAAACTGACCATAAATTAATACAAAATCTTTGATTAAAGATCAATTAGACTAAAACAAAGGGTAATGTTAATACTTCGGGGAGACTTAGGTAGTGGTGCTAATGCCGTAAAACAAAGCTCACTTGACAAATGCAACTAAGTTGCTCTTTATCTATCAGAATAGATGTTTTGATTGCTAAAGTCATGTAAACATCTTAGATTAAATCAAATTTAGGCAGAAGTATAAACTATATTAGTTAAAACAACTATTATATTTGCTTTAATTTTATATAATTTTATGTCAAGTCAACTTATATTAAAAATAAATACAACCTTAAAACCAAAGGGTTACCGTCAATCTGAACTCAGAGATAAAATCATAGCAATTTTAGATCTAAGTGATGAGCCTATTACTGTCTTGGATTTGATGGGAAAGCTAAAAAATGAAAAGCTCAAACCAAATAAAACCACGGTTTATCGTGAGCTTTATACACTCATGGAAAATAAACATATTGAAGAAGTCGATCTCGGTGAAGGTAAAAAAAGATATGAGCTAGCCTCTGAAATGTCGCACCCTCATCTTATATGTGAGTCATGCGGATCGATAAAGTGCGCTCGACTAAATATAACAATTGAATCCTGGTTAAACAGCTTCACAGTTCAAAATAATTTTTCAATGAATCGCCACATTTTACAATTTTACGGTCTTTGCGACCAGTGCCAACTTAAATCATAAATTTATATGCCAACCAACAACAAAAGAATTTTATATATAATTTCCCTTGTGGTGATTATAATCATAACTTTTTCAAGTTTTTATATTTTTAAAAATATAACTGAGCAGGAACAAAGAACTGGCAGTAACTCAACTTTTAAACAGATTCAGGTTGTGACTACAATCTACCCAATCTACGAGTTTACTCGCCAAGTGGCGGGAGACCTCATAAATGTAACCAATATTACCCCAAATGGAGTGGAGCCTCATGACTATGAACCGAGCCCTCAACAAATTGCTAAAATTTATCAAAATCAATTGATGATATTTAACGGCTCCGCTGTCGATCCTTGGGCAGAAAAACTCGAAAGCGACCTTCGAGGAAAAGGTGTCCCAACTGTAAACTTGAGCTACGAAGTAAATTCTGATTTAATTAAAACTGGTCAAAATAATGAAATTGATCCACATTTTTGGCTCGACCCTGTGATCGCTCAAAAAGAAGTGGATATAATCGCAAAAAAACTAGGTGATATTGATCAAAAAAATAGTCAAACATACCTTACAAACGCTAAAAATTACAATGCCAAGCTGGCTGATTTAAACACTGAATATTCTAGCTTGCTGTCAAACTGCTCACAAAAAACAATTGTTACCTCACACAACGCTTTCTCGTATCTATCTAAAAGATATGGATTTGAAATCGTGACAATTGCAGGTTTTGATCCTGAAAGCGAACCATCATCGCAACAAATTGCCGAAATAATAAAAATCACAAAAGATAAAAATATTAAATATATCGCTTTTGAAACCCTCGCAAGTCCGAAACTAAGCCAAACAATTGCCAATGAAGCTGATGCTCAAACTATAGTTCTCAATCCAATCGAAGGTCTAACACAAGAAGATCAACAAAACCAACAGGACTATATTTCAATTTCAAAAGATAATCTCACTAGTCTCAGATCAATGCTTGAATGCAAGTAATCATATATGCTCACAGCGAATCTAAATTTAATAGAAGCCAAAAATCTCTGTTTTTCTTACAGCCAAAATAATGCTTTAACTGATTTAAATTTCAGTATTCAAAATGGAGATTATGTAGGATTGATCGGACCAAATGGAGCTGGTAAAACTACTTTAATAAAGCTAATCTTGGGTATTAATCAGCCAAAAAGCGGGACGATCACTTTTAATGGTAAAAAACCATCTGACAAAAGCAACTCTTCACTAATTGGATACGTACCACAAAAACTAACTGATGGATCAAATGCATTCCCAGCTTCCGTGAATGAAATAATTGAAAGCGGTTTAAATTTTAGAAAATTTTTTTGGCAGCCACTTTCCAAATTTGAGATAAATGCTGTTGAAAATGTTTTAGATATAAGCCAGATTTCACACCTAAAAAATCGGCTATTCTATGAGCTATCTGGTGGAGAAAGACAACGTGTACTACTTGCTAGAGCCCTTGTAAATAAACCTAAAATCTTAATTTTAGACGAGCCAACTGTCGGTGTAGATTCCAAAACCCAAGACAAATTTTATGAATTCTTGCGTCATTTAAACAAGGACCACAAGATGACAATTATTTTTGTTTCACACGATCTAGGAGTTGTGGCAAAACAGACAAGTAGGATTCTGTGCTTAAACCAAACTCTTTTTGAGCATGACGACCCAAAAGATTTGCTAAAAGATGGCTTTCTAACACAACTTTACGGTCAGAATTTTAAATTTGTAAATCATCACCACGACCATGTTTGATATTTTCCAATTTGAATTCATGCAGAGGGCTTTTTTGGCCGGCACCTTAGTTGCAATTTTAGCGCCAATGATTGGCATTTTTATTGTAGTTAGAAGATATTCACCTTTGGCAGATTCTCTGTCACATGTGTCTCTCGTAGGTGTAGCAATTGCCTTGATTACAAATACTTCGCCGATGCTGCTGGCTGGCGGCACTACAGTATTGGCAAGTCTTGGGATTGAAAAGATTAGATCGACTCAAAAAAGTTTTAGTGATTCGATTTTAGTTTTATTTACAACTGGAAGTCTCGGCTTAGCTACAATAATCACAAGTCTTAATAAAGGCTTTACAAACTCATTAGATAGTTTTCTATTTGGAAGCATCGCAACTGTTTCAACTCTAGACATATATATAATCTCCGTCGCTTTTTTGACCATTTTAACTATTATGATATTTGCTTACAGGCAACTGTTTGTGCTTGTATTTGATGAAGAAATAGCTCAAACCAACGGCATCAAAACAGATTTGTTAAACTATACGATAATTGTAATAGCAGCAATTATAATTTCAATCTCAATTAGAACAGTTGGGGCACTTCTTATTAGTTGTCTTTTAATTGTACCAGTTATAAGCACCTTACAATTAAAATTAAATTTTAAATCTACTTTGATTTCTTCAATATTGGTGAGTCTTTTGTCGGTTTGGTGTGGATTAGTAATTTCTTATTATTTAAATCTTGCCAGCGGGGGCACCATTGCAGTTTTAAATTTAATTATTTTCCTTATCTTGTTTTTCTGGAAAAAGCTTGGGTGAGTTACCAAATCCCTTTCTCAAAATATCTTAATTTTTTGGGTATTTTAAAATCTGGAGCGTTCATTTTTACCTCTTTTTGATCGATAAAATCCTTATATTTAAGCATCCCAGTATTCATCCCTATTTCAAAAACTTCCTTGGTGATTCTAACATCCCACATACAATAATCAATCAGTTTTTCCCAGTTCCCTTCTCTAAAGTATAAAATTGCATTACTTCCCTTATCAGTCTTACTTATACCGAGAGTAGCTTTCGCCACATCATCTAATTTAACCTTAAAACCAATTTGTTTTTCTATCTCTAGTAAAATATCATAGGATGGCAGCGTTTTCAGATCTAGGTCAGTATATGGCTGTAAGACTGGTAAATCAAATCCAATTGAATTGTAACCAATTACCAAATCCACAGTTTTTAGCTTTTCGACAAAAGCCTCAAGATCTTTTTCTAAATAAGCGATGTAGGTATCATCCTTACTAAAATAAGCACCTAAAACGGATATTTTGAGCTTACTATGATCAGACCCAGGTGGTAAATCAGTAAACCAGTTTTGGGTTTCAATATCAAAAACACAATAATTTAAATTTGAGCTATTCATAGGTGATTTTATTTAAAGACAGATCCCGGAACTAGCCGGGATAATAACAGAAGCAAAACTTTCTTCAATCTATAATTTTATTATACAGCTGATCCATGATACACTTTTACAATCAAACTACCACTCTCCCTTTTCTGTTTCCCCTTAAGGGGGCTAGGGGGTACTGTGTTAGCGGGATTTGCTATAATTGATCACAATTTCCTGTTTCTGTTCCCCCTGTTAAGGGGGTTAGGGGGTATTCTTTACTTAGAAAATCGATCGTAATCAATTGAAATAGCTTGAGTTTCAATCTGTTTTAAAGTTTCGATTGTAACTGCAACTAAAATCAATAACGATGTTCCTCCAATAATTCCATTGATGTTAGCATCTCCGAATGTGATAGCACTTGAAAATAGAATTGGAACTAGAGCAATAAGAGCTAAGAAAATACTTCCAGCCACATTTAATCTATTAGATACACCAGCAAGATATTCTGCAGTTTCTTTACCAGGTCTGAAACCAGGAATGTAAGCTCCGTTCTTTTGTAAGTCTTCCGAGATTTCTTCAGTATTAAATATAATTGTAGTGTAAAAATATGTGAAAAATACGATCAAAAAGAAATAGAAAAAATTGTAAGCAAGAATACCGTTGAATGTCCAAGTGAATTGAGGTAACCAATCAACATTTAATTTAGACCAGCTCGCACCCTCAAACCAGCTTAGACCAGTATAATTCTGCAATGAAGTAGGGTTTGATATCAGCTTGAAACCATTAGCAACGTCAGCTTTGTTTGAAATCTGATATGAAAGGAAATTTGAACCAATAGTTTGATCAGCACTTAGAAAGTCACTTACTGCCTTTGCTCCCTGTCTCAAACCTTGTTGATTTGCAGTCTGGAAGAATCTAGCAATGATTGAAGGAAATAGAATAAATGAAACCGAGAAAATAATTGGAATCACACCTGCTTGGTTTACTTTTACAGGTAAATCTGATTTGACCTGACCCATGGTTCGACTTGCGCCTTCGTTATGACCTCTTCTAGAGTAGATAATTATAAGCTTTCTTACGGCATCATTTATAAATACCACAAAAGTCAAAGTAACCACAAAAATAGCTGTGAAGAAAATAATATTTCTAGCTGGTGCCCAATAGGCATTGAAATACCAAAAACCTTTCCATTTTTCCCAATCAATAAGTGAAATCGGATGAGTAAATAATCTTACAATAGCTTCCCAAAAATTGTAAACCACACCAACTGTCCCAGTATCAGGATTGCCAAAAAGAACTTTGTAAATGCTTCCTGGAAGTTTTGAAACTATACCTGATAGAATCATGATTGAGATACCATTTCCCATCTTAAATTCTGTAATAATTTCTCCAATCCACATTACAATCAAACTTCCCACAACCATAGAACCTACAATCATCAGCCAAAATCCAAAACTCTCAGCGGTGATTGCTCCGCCATCTGGTGTCAAAACTTTAGGTAAAACCACTTTGGTATTTGATCCATTGTCACTTGCAAGGAAGTTTAAGATCCCCCAAGCTTGAATAGCTGCAAGAGGAACTGTGAGCCAGCGAGTCCATCTATTGATTTTGTTTTTTCCACTTTCACCTTCTTCTCTTTGGATTTCTTTAATCTTTGGAAATAAGACACCTAAAAGCTGAAAAACGATGGAAGCCGTAATGTATGGCCCAATACCCAACATAACAAAAGACAATTGTCCAAAGCCTCCTCCTGAAATTGTATTCAAAAGACTTAGGGCAGCATCATTGTTTATCATTCCTGAAATATCCTGTACTCCCAATACAGGAATAGGCACATGGGCTAGAAATCTTGCAGATAATATTAATAATCCGATTTTGATCAATTTTGACCTTAATTCTTGGTCAGTAAAAGCTAGTAATAATCTACGAAACATAGTTTAATTTAAATAAAGACAACGGTTTATATTTCAACCTAAAACTGGTAATGTTGTCAAATTTTAATTTAGATTTCTAAAGCTTATCAAGTATTTATCACGGTTTAAGCAAAAAATAAACCCACCATCGACAAAGGGTCTGCAAACATCTTCCTTTAACCAAGTATTTTTACTAAAGGTCCTAATTTCCTTGTTTACAAAGTCTGGGTTATACCAAATTGAATCTACTTGTGAAGTATTTAAGGTGCCATTGAGGGTTTTAGTGTAAATAAATACTCGATGCCACGGAGCATAATAATCTAAATTCGCAATTTCAACCCTAGAAAGATCTAAATCTAACACAGCAATCATTCTCTCGTAATTAAGTTCTAAATTGTATGTTATGAGCCTTTTTTCACTATCTAGCCAAAAAATACTGTGCCAAGTTGAAGTCCAATTTTTGACATTTACAGCAATAAGATTCCACTTTTGGGGTTGACTATCAGGCTGATAAAAAATTTGTCCATTTATGAAAATCATGACACCTTGATACACATTTTTAACCTTAAAATCAGCAGTTTTTGAGTAAATTGCAGCCCGGTCAAAACCTTCAAAATCTCTAAAATCATAACCAATTTTAGTTGACCAATCTACATTTGCAAGATCAAAAATTTCTTCTTTATTTAACCTAAATATTTTATCTTCAAACCAAAACCATATTTGATTATTATTTAAAGAAGCCGCCTTAATATTATCAGTAATATAGACTAATTTATCCTCAATGATATTGTAAGTATAGACATTTTTTGTACTCAATCTATCATGCAGAAGTACTGTATTTTGCCCAAGCCAAATTAAATCAAAATCACCTAAGTTTAAAAATTGGCTTTGCCATATTTTCCAATTACCACTCTTGTCTTTAAATAAAAGTGTTTGGGTGTCTTTTTGCCAAAAAGTATCGAAATCAACCTCCTCCCAGAAGCTATTTGTGTCAATTGTTTTTATTGTGGGAGTTATATTATTATCCAAATTTATCGGTAAAATTAAATCCCCACCCGTTTTTGTCACAGTCTCTTGAGCCGAAATTGGTTTAACTGTACCCAAAAATCCACTAAATGAATATTGTTGCAAAAACCAACTTTTTTGCTCGTTTACAGTTTGGCTGTATAAAATATAATCCTTACTTACAAAGCTCTCGTCTGACCAATTTGAGTCGTATAAGCTTAATTTCTGATTATCAGTCGGCAAAAGGTGAATTTTCTTTAGTCTAGCTAAGCTATTATCTTCATTCTTTCCTTTAACTGAGAAATCCTCCGAGAGAAATCCTATCTTTGATATAATTAGCTTAAATTGATCTTTAGTTGCAACTCTATAATCAGCATTACTGTAGTTTTCTATCTTACCAAAAGTACCAATGGCATCTATTTTAGCGTTTTCAGGTGCAGTTTCGACGCTAAGTGTGACAGTACTATTTAAGTTATTTTTTTTGACATCAAAATCATAACCTAACGCATATATAGCTAAAACTGGTGAAACCACCAAAAAGAAAATTATTGCACTCCAAACAATCGCCAATCTTTGAACTTTGAGCATGAAAAATCAATTATTACTCAAAAATAGTAGACATCTTGATTAAAGTCAAATAGGTCAAGAAATACAACTTAATTATTTACTTATAAATACACTGGTTCCGATATTTGACCATTCAAATAACCACCTAGAATCCTCATATTGCATATTTACGCAGCCGTGCGAACCATTATAGACAAAGTCTTGCCCACCAAAAGCCGATCTCCACCAAGCATCATGTAGACCATAACCTGCGTGAAAAGGCATCCAATAATCAACAGGTAATTCATAGTTTCCATATTCGGGTGAAGGGGCACGTAATATTTTTTTATACTTTTTATCCCAGATTTGAAACTCTCCTTGAATAGTTGAAAATTTGCTTCTACCAGTAGCAATTGCAGATTGTCTGACTATGTTACCATCTTCTAGTGCTGTAAATCGCTGTTTTGAAATGTTTATATATACCAATTTTTTATCAATTGCATCTCGCGACATCTGTCTGATACTATCATTTACACCTGAAGAATCTATTTCTTGAGTACTTTCATACACATTCCCATTATCCCAAGGTGGTCTCATGGTTACTTGTTGCTCAGCTTGACGAGCTTTATCTTCTTTTTGCTTAAGAGTTTCTTTAGGGGCTTGGGGTACGGGTTTAGTAGTGGACTTATTACCTGAATTGGTGGTTTTTTTGTAGGTGTAGTTATATTTTGACTTGTATTTTGAGGCAGTGGCCAAATAGACAATCTCATTAGAAGCCGCAAGCACTATTGATCCTTGTCCTGTAATTGAAATGGTTGCGATTCCACATAAAATTAATGCTAATTTATTAAATTTTCCTAAGTTCATATCCGATTATACCTTTTATACCTTAAAAAGATTACATGCTTAAACAGAACGGATTTACAGCTCTTTGTCAAATATTTAATCTTCCGATTTTCCAGATTTGCAAAAAGTCCAAAAAGTGTATTATTGTATTATTATGGAAAAAAGTCGACTTGATGATCTTAAAAAACAGCATAAACTTCCAGGTGAAACGCTAGAAAATGGATCCGAATCAATCACACAAAAACCTGAGACAAGTTTCACAGGTCGGTTTTTTGCGTGGAAAAAAAGAACTACTTATCGAATTGGATATCTAACAACGATAACAATCACACTTGCATTCATATTTTTTGCCGTAAATATCGGTTTAAATATAAGTCATTCAGTTGATAAATTGGGTATAAACTATACTACTCTGTTTCAAAAAATAACCAAAGTTTTAAGCACCATCAAATCAAAAGAAAATCTTGAAAATTCGATAAAAGAAATAACTGAAAGCCTATCAGAGCTTGATAAATCCTTAAAACCCATAGATCAAAAAATCTGGCCAATTTTAAGTACCTCAGACCTTACAAAAGAAGCAGTTAACTTAATTCAAGACTGGGTCTTAGCACTATCAAATTTAGCTCAATTCAAGTTTGGTGGTGATGGTTTCACTTCAAATTTACCTAGAAATTTTACTGATTATTTGAGTGATTTCTTGGAAATTTTACCGACTTTAATCAATAAAACTAACAATTTTATTTTTAAAATTAGATTATTGATTTCGTGGACATTTTGGCTACCTGTAGCATCAATCGAAAAGATTAAAAGTTTTTTGGGTTTAAGTCAGGATTTGCTTGATATAACTCAAGATATTTATATAAATCGTGGCGGAATATTAGAATTTTTAGGTTACAAAGATCTTCATAAAATACTAATTTTCAATCAAAATACAGGTGAATCAAGACCAACTGGTGGTTTCATAGGGTCATATTTATCCATAAATATCTCACAAGGTCGTTTTGATATTGGGAAAAGCCAATCTATATACAATCTAGACGATTACCAAAACCAAGCATTTGTAAGCTTTCCAGCAAGTTGGAATTATGATTTACAATATGGTAGATATAGTATTCACGGCATTCGCAATTTAAATTTCTTCAGTTGTTTTCCCGATTCGGCGAAATTAATCGAGTCAGAATTTAGTAGGGTACCAAAGGGTCAAAGTGCTGACACAGTGATATTTTTGACACCAAATTTAATCCAGAATCTCTTTGATAATCAAACAGAACTTATAGTAAAATTGGATGATAACATCACCCCAGATCCTAAAGATAAGTCGATCACGATCACAAAAGAAAATTTTTATAACCAAATTGAGAGGCTCACATCTCTGGATTTTAAAGATATTAATAATCCAAAATCTTCAATAACTCCCATATTAATTTCAATTATTAGTAATTTTAATAGCATAATCGCCAAACAAGATCCTATAAAATTAGGTTTGGAATTTTTACACTCTGGTTTTAGTAGAGATATTCAGATTTGGTCTAAAAACCAATCATTGGAAAATTTATGGCAAAGTTTTTACATGGCTGGCACTCAAACATGCCAAAAACCAAGAGAAAATTGCAACTTGTGGTGGGTAAAATTTGATGATGTTAATTGTCTGTGGTCAGTAGAAAATCCCAGTTTAAGCTTTATTCAAGCTAATTTATCTTCAGATAAGCGAGATATATTTGCCAAACACGATTTTAATTTTAATGTTACAAAAAACCTTGATTCAAGCTACGCCACCGAGCTAAATTATACCCGAAGCTATAAAAACCTCAACCAACTTCAACAAAAATTTAACTCTAGAAACGGGGTGACCTTTATAGGGTTTGTTTTACCACCAGATGCCAAAAATTTTAGCATCGAGTCTGATTCAAGCCTAAATACACCCTTTTTACGTCCTTTTTACTTACTTAAAGTCAAAGATCAGTCCAAACAAGAGCTCTACACCCCCCCAGCAATTCAAAGTGTCATCGATAGCTCTGCAGATATTAACAACACAAGTTTTACCTATAGACAACCAGATCAAAGTCTCGTATTAGGAACTTATATAAATGAACAGGATGTGACGAAAGTTAGGCTTAAATATACAACCTCAAGCTCATTTACAATATTTTACCCTACTCCTGCAAGTAGCAATAATACTATAAGTACAAGTAATGTTTCTTCACTAATGAAATTTGGCGAGCAAAATCAAGAAAATCTGATAAATTTAAGTAGTAAAGGCGAGGGTGTCATAATCGCCTCAAAATTGAATTAAAATACAAAAAAATTCCTTGACAACTTATTTGAAAATAAGTCATTTTAAAAGTCGGTAAATTTTTATCAATTTTATCTCAAAAATAAGGCTCGGAGAAGGCGAAATCCTTACTCGATGACGAGTGTTTTTTGAGCAATTTATTTTATGTCTGTTTCATTAAATGAAAGTCTTGATGCTCAACCTAGCATGAATGACTTATTAAATTACGCTTCAGCCACCCCAGGCGTTTTTAAAGATATCAATGTGGGTGAAGTCGTCAAAGGATCAGTTTTATCTATTTCCAAAAATGAAGTTTTAATTGATCTCCCAATGCTTGGACTAGGTGTAGTTCGAGGTATGGAGCTATATAACGACGAGTATCTAAGCAGCATCAAACCTGGTGCTGAAATCGAAGCTCTGGTTATTAATCTTGAAAACGAAAAAGGAATGGTCGAACTTAGCTTTAGAGCTATTGGTCGGGACCAAATCTGGAATGAACTTCAAGATATTTACGAAAAGAAAGGTTCAACCGAAGCTAAAGTTGTGCATGCCAACAGAGGTGGACTTATGGTTAAAGTTAGGGGTGTGATTGGTTTCTTACCTGCTAGCCTACTTTCACCATCACACTCCATCAAGCAAACCTCACTTAGTGAGAGCAATACTCTTTTGAAACAAATGCAAAAGTACATCGGCCAATCATTTTCAGTTAAGATAGATGATCTAGATCGTGAATCTGACAAATTGATCGTTTCTGAAAAAGCTGTTTCTGATGAAATGGTCGGTCAAAAACTAAGTAAATATAAAGTTGGCGATGTCATCGAAGGTCGAGTTAGTGGTATTGTTGACTTCGGTCTATTCATTAGATTTGATACCGATCTTGAAGGTTTGATTCATATTTCTGAGCTAGCTTGGAAAAAAGTTGAGGATCCAAGAGAGAGTTTCAGTCTAGGACAGCTAGTCAAAGCTAAAATCATTTCAATCGATGGTGACGGAAGAGTAAATCTCTCAATCAAGCAGACACAAGATAATCCATGGGTTAATTTTTCTGAAACAACAAAAGTTGGCACCGTTATCAAAGCCAGAGTAAGTAAAATCACTACATATGGTGCTATTTGTGTGACAGAAAACCAGATTCAAGGTCTTTGTTATATCGGCCAAATGAGTGAAACACCAATTGATAACCCATCAAAAATTCACGATATACTTAAAGTTGGTCAAGAATACGACTTTACAGTTATCGAAATTCACCCTAGCGACTACAGACTTTCACTTTCATTATTGCCATACGATATTGCTGTGAAGATCGATTCAGAAATCAAAGCTAAAAGAGATTTACCGAAGATAGAAGATTTGGTCGAGTCTGTCCCTGCTCTAGAGCCAGAAGCCCCTCAAACAATCGAAATCAAGAAAGCAAAGAAGCCTAAAGCTATTGAAGCTGAACCAGCAAAAGAAACAACCGTAACTGAATAAACTTTTATATTTAGTTAAAAACATTAATATACAAATCACATGTCTGATATAATCAATTCAAGCTCAGTGGTAACCTCTCAACTAAAGTCCGATATCCCAAATTTTTCATCAGGTTCAATAGTTAGAGTCCACTACTTCATCCGTGAAGGAAATAAAGAAAGAGTCCAGGTTTTCGAAGGAATCGTAACCATGCGAAAAAATGGTGAAGGTGTTGACGGAAGTTTTACTGTCCTAAAAAATGCTACATCTGGAATCAAAGTCACTAGAATTTTCCCTTTGCACTCACCAATGATCCAAAAAATCGAGGTAATCAACAATCAAAGAGGTCAGAAATCTAAACTTCACTACCTGTCTAAAATCAAAGATCCAGCTAAAGCAATTAGAGCTAAAGCTGTAAAACCAAAGAAAGTTAAAACAGATGCTAAAGCTGCTTAATTTAGTTAATTTTCAATAAAAAACTTTACTAAAATATGAACTATAATATTAGCATTGCAGCAATTTACTTATCAGGTATCGCATTGATTGTTACTGGTCTTGCAACTGGTCCAATTGTAATCGGACAGCTTGTATTTGGTGTGTTGTTTTTAGCACTTGGATTGATTAGCAAGTCTAAATTTAGTCCATTTAAGTTATTGGAAAATAGAATTTCGGCACTGATTTGGGTTATACTTTCAATACTTACAGCTTTTTCTTCCTACCTTTTTGGAAACACTTCAGTTAAAGTAATTCTCTGGTCGAGCATTGCTGTTGGTTTGGTAAATCTATTTGCCATCTTGATTAGTAAGATAGACGTGGAGGAAACAAAAGCTTAGCTAATTTTTCAAAGGTTTTAGCCTTGACAAGTTTGCAATTTTTAAATTAGATTTTAACTGTTGCAAACAAAATGGACGGTTGGCTCAGTGGTAGAGCATCTCGTTTACACCGAGAGGGTCGGGGGTTCGAATCCCTCACCGTCCACCATTTTAATACAAAACTTAGCGCCTTCAATAGGCGTTTTTCTATTGTACTCCGACCTTCCCCCAACTTTGTCTATTGATCTTTAATTGCCTAATAATCTTAATTATAAGCAAGATTTCATTTACAAACTTATAGTACTGGGTTTCGCTCGTTGCCTTGAGTGTAATATCAGCCTCAAATAAATTTACTGCATGCGACCAATTAAAGTGAAGTTTTTGATCCGTGATAGAAATTGTGATTTCCTGATAAAATCTTTCGTGCAAATCAAGAATGTAATCCATAACTGCTGGGTTTAGGATAAATCTTGCAAAGACCTGATCATTGCTATAGATGTTGTATATTTCAGCCAATCTAGGACTTTCCAGTTTTACAATAGCCAAATTATTGAATTTAGTTGTATATTTCTTTGGGACAAATCTTAGCTCTCCACCTAATACACTTGAATTTAAGGGTGTGAAACCTGCAAGACCCGAAAATACACCCTCAGTACTTTTTTTCTTTTTGGTTGTATATTTTAACAGTGTGACCTCACTCATTTTTAAATTCAAGTTTTCAATATTACACTCAATCAAATCTTCACTCTTGAAGCTAAAAAGGCTTTTTTCTTGATTGTAGAGCTTACTGTTGAAAAACTCAGCCTCACTTAAACCAGAATGTGGTAAAAAGCTAGAATTTGGTAATATTGAATCTAAGAGTGGTTTTATTATCTTGTTTTTAAAGTCATTCTTATATGGTCTTTGAAGTGATGAAGCTAGCCAAAAACACAAAAAAGCTGTTGTAAAAAATATGATTTTAAGTAAATTTTTTTGGTATTCAGAAATAATAAAAAGAACAACAGAAACCGCACCGGAAATATACAAAAATCTAACTAAATTCCACAATTTCAATCTTTTCACCTCTAGCTCCTCTAAAATTGGTAGAAAAACTTGTTTAAAATTAATATTTAACTCATCTTGAGAAGGTAGCTGGAGCATAGATTATTATTCCTCTAGTATAGATTATAAGTTTAAAGTTTACAACAACTTATTAATTATATATATTTTATTAGCTTTAAAAGACATAAATACAATATGAACTACATCTTTATAACTAATTTTATAGTCGATGAGGAGCAACTTGCAAAAAATCTTGCTACATACTTGATCGAGATGAATAAAGCTAAGATCGGTAAATTTGATTGGGATAATTTTACAGAATACCAAAAATCGACTGATACCACTCAACACCTTATCAATACAGGACAAATCATCGTTTTACCAACTCAATCAAAACAAGATCTAAGCCAAAATTTACTACCGCTTTTTGTAAAATACAATGAGCCAACTTATTTAATCCTAGGAAGTTTATCAGAAATAAGCAGTGCTATGCAGGAAGGCTTACTTAGATTTGTGGAGGAACCACCTCAAAACTTAAACTTGATTTTAACAGCTAGATCAAAAAGTGAAATCCTTACCACCTTAATATCCAGATGTGAAGTAAAAATCCTACCTACTAAGGTTTCGGTACAATACATAGATAAAACTAAAAATGATGAGTTATTAGACGGGCTACCTAAGCCCAAAGATTTTATTCAAGCCTTGTTGCAAAACAAGAAACCAAACAACCCAGAATTCAAAAATATCACTAGAGATGCATGGGAAACCTGGCTTTGGCAGCTAGAATACTTATGTACTGAGGTTATATATAAAAACCCCTCAGATAGTCGTTTAAACCGAATTTTTGAAAATGTAATTCATGCTAAAAAGCTCAACCAAAGCAATGTACTTAATCGTCTTGTGTGGGCTCAATTATTTTCCTAAATTAAGTTTTCCTAATAGGTTTTTAAGATAATCAACCGTTTCAATATCTATTCCAGCATACTGAGCAATTTGATCTTTTGTGGGCTGTGTCTGAAGGATCTGTTTTAGTTCCTCTTCAGACTCTCGAAGTTTTTTTACCGATTCTTGTAAATGTAACGGTAAATCTGGAATCAAATCTTCGGGATTTCCATATTCTTTTCTGATATACTCATCAAGTTCTGCATCAGTTATATTTTGAGATTTTTGAGTATTTTTGTTTATCATGCTTTGATCCTCACTTTTTGAAAAAGATTCCATAAGTGTCTCTTCTTGGAGTAAGACTGATTTTCCATCGTGGGTTTCTAGCGCATCTATTAACTGTTTCATTATAAGCTTTCTTTGTGGTACATCAGGATCTTTTTCTGTAGAATTAGCCCACTCGTCATTTTTAGCCGCCTCCACAAACCTAGTTTTTAGCTCATTTGATATATTTGAACCAGCTGCCAATGAAATCAAAGCCAAGACTTGTAAAACTACATTTTGCTCATCTTCTTCACAGTCTTGTAAAATCTCTGAAGTCCAAAGTTCCAAGTTTTGATCTAGTTTATTTTTAAGCTGTTTCTTGGTGTCTTGATTTATTTCAGCAAGTGGATACAAATCATTTAAGCCAGTTAAGTCTTCGACTTTATCCAAAATATCTAAAGGTAAATCCCCTCCTAAAATTGTAACTGACCACCAACCCATATGCAAATAATATTATTTTTTGTAAAGACTGTTTCGAATAAGTTTATACTCTTTCTTGGCTAAATACCCCAAACTTGTCAACCAAAACACAAACGAAATAAAGCCTAAAAGTGGAATATAAAAGCTTAAGAGGTTTAAAACCAAAAGTGAAAAATAGCTAATAATCGTGAGCCAATAAAGTTGTAAATTAATTTTGAAGGTGTTTTTTACTAGATTTGCAATATAAATTGGTGTATAAATCACTGTCAAAACACTGCTTAAATATAATGCAAACACGATAATTGCTGTAACTGGTAGTAGATATACAAAAGCTGAAATTATCAATGCTATAACTGGCAATACCAATATCAAAAGTCCAATCAGAAAATCCCAACCAAAGTTTTTATTAAATCTGGTCTCTGTCTCAAATTTTTCAGTTTTAAGTAGAATAAGGACAAGAAATATCAGAAATATGATTATATTTATCTCCCAAGCTAGATTAATGTTTGAAAATGGAGTAGGTTGAGGTTTCACCTCTACTTGATTTTGAGTTGCCACTACTTTCCCCAAAACCTGCTTACTTAAATCACCCTCAACATTGTCATAACCACCGTAAAAATTCCCTTTAATCACAGAGTCTATAATACTTAATTTCCCAGTTCCAATCGCCAAATCCCCTTCTATAGTTACATTTTTTAAGCTTACATTCCCACCTGCTACAAACAAGTCTTCTTTGAATGTTGTCCCTGAAATATCTACACTCCCACCTGCTATTCTAGCCGTAGCTCCTATCTCTGGGGAGCTTACTACTATATTTCCTCCAGCAGCCATCAGACTACGCTCCACCTTTCCTTTGATTGATAAAGTACCTGCGGCGGCAACCAAATCTCTTTTTGTGTCTGAAATCACATCGACCTGACTACCTGCCACATTTAAATTATCACTTGCATTGGTGATTTTGGGTGTTTCCCCAGATTCAAATTGTGCAGCAAAGGTATTTACACCTACAAAAAACGATAAAAAAATTAAACTTACGATTAGAAATGAGTTTATTTTAGGACTTCCTCAAATCACCCAAACACAACTCTAGGATTCCTTAATTCCTCTATCAAGTAATCATCTAGCAGATGTTTCTTAACCTGATAGATAGTTGTCTTTAATTGCCTAGCTTTCTCTGT
>Ga0316610_1000191_pt1 | contig 16695 bp, 18 predicted proteins | sample MIS2017111B_MG_FD_207677 | JGI IMG/M metagenome (GOLD analysis project Ga0316610, IMG submission 207677) | Microbial mat bacterial communities from Middle Island sinkhole, Lake Huron, Michigan, United States - MIS.2017.111B | ecosystem: Environmental > Aquatic > Freshwater > Lake > Sediment... | reverse complement strand
TAATAATTGATAAAAAGAGTAAGATTATTTTGAAGAAAACAAAATGAATTTAATATCAATTCAACATCAAATTTGATCTACAAAATATATCTTAACTCATTGTACAAAAAAACACATCCTGGACAGTCTGGAGGTTTATCTTCTCATTTATTGTGTCTTTAGCTAGTGGAAGTACCGATGGCAAAGAGGCTTTTTGTTGGAAAGTCTTTGGATAAAAAACCATATCCCTTTGGCTGGTAATATCCTCAAACTCATGGCAGTAATCTACTAATTCTTCTTTGCTATTACCTGTGATGGTGGCATAAATACCGACTAAAAAAGCTCGCTTGCCATCGCTAATAATGTCCTCAATTAGGTGATCTAAATCCAAAATCTCTTTTTCAATCTCTGGATCATTGTCACTTCCACGTTTTTGTCGCTCGTTTTGAGATCCAATTAAAATAGCTCGCCTAGTTCTAAGCATACGTAAATACCCTCCTTTGTTAGTAGCTGTGATATGATAACTAATATTGAGTGGAAGTCCTGAGTTTAAAATCTGTAATATATATTGATAGCCAAAGACATCGGGAATATCTGATAAATAGTAGATCCTAGAAAAAGTATCATTAATTACAATTTCCCTGTTATGTTCTTCAATAGAATTCATGATTTTTGATTCCAACTCTCTAGCTATCTGTTTGTTGTAATGGAACAAATACTCCTTGCTTGCCAATACCTCAGCCTTGATTCTAGATCGCTCTTCCTTGCTTTTGAACCAAGGGAACAATTTTGAAATTACAGATTTTTTTGTTGTCGTATCAGTAGGCATAACAATGTTCAATAACCATTTATGTTTAAAATCTCTTGATTTGAGAATCCATAAAGGTCTTGAGTTCAGCTCCATCTAATCGAAGTGTTTGAATCTCATTTTGAGTTAGGATATTGGTTAGATTATGGATTTTTCGATCAAGTTCCTTGGTGTAATTTGTTAGAATATCTGGTTTTGGTTTTGAACCAATCCAAAATGGAGCAATTAGAAAATAGTCTTTAAAGGGTACTTTTTCGTGATTGACCTTGTATTTAAGGTTTGCAATATACTCATCAATTAGACTGGTAACCATCTTTGATCCCTGCTTCTGCCTTGCCTCTGTAATTAGATCGTTAAAATGATTGCTATAGTCTTTCGGTGTTGCTAGTCTATTTACAACTTTGAGTTGTATAGACTTATGGTCGCCAATTGCATGAAGAAACTTAGCCATGTTGCGTTTAAAATCTTCTTGCTTTTGTTCACTTAAAATCGAGACATCGATAGGAATAATCTGCACCACAGCTAGAATCTGACTTTTAGTAAAAACTAGATTATCTTTGATGGAGTAATAATAATCTGACATATGGGCTAAAGTGCTTTGATTGTATTTCTTGGGTGAAATGTTAAAGACAAACCATGACTGAACAACTCTGACAAACGGTTGACCATCAATTGAAAGGGTGGCAATGGTAAAAACTACTGCAAAGATAATCAGTACAAATATCACATTTAAATTGAAATCTAAATCACTAAATCCAATCGGGGCAGATAACAAAACACTGATTCCAATTGCTACATTTAGCTTAGAGAAAAACAACTGTATAAATCGATTTTGCCCTGCCTTTGTCTTGTAAATTCTGATCATAGGGGCTTAAACAATATTTCTCTTTTGTTGATCAGCTTTACGGTTTTGATACCAAGATTGGTTTTTATCTATAGTATTTCCATTGTCAGATCTTTGAGGCTGATTTGAACTAGTAGTTGAGTTTGCTGCGGAATTAGACGCTGGTGTATTTGGTTGGCTTGATGCTGGACTTTGAGAATTAGTAGGACTCTGATCCAGCCTGACATTTGAGTAACTATTGCTTTGTGAAGAAGGGGACTCAGGCTTAGATCCAGAGTTCGCACCTGATTTATTACCTACTTTAAATCGATTCATTGCATAAGCCCCAATTGCTGAAGGAGCAGATTTGATAGTGTTTGCAATAAAGTTTTGATTACTAGAATTTGATAGATTCTCACCCATAGCCCAGACATCTCCAAAGATTCTTGCAGTTAGAGTAGCTGGAACTGTAGCGAGAAAACCAAGGAAGATTGTAAAGATAAGTAGATTAGCAGGCTTTGTAATATCGGCAATTAATGTGGTAGACATATCAGCAAAGATTACAAAACAAAGAAGAAATACAGGTTGTTGAAGTAAGAGTGTAATAATCTGTTTCCAATATTCCCCGTAATATCTGGCCGTTTCTTTTGAGAACCAGAACACTGATACTATGGGATAAATGATAAACAAAAAGTAAAGCTGAAGGTAGCGAACCACGAACTGAATCAAGACTACAAAAAGCAGAATTACCATGATCAAGGTAATGATAACAAGTGGTATAATAGCAAAAAATCCAGTAAAATTATTGGTCTGAACTTTAGCCCAGCCAACAATATCCCACCCAGCAATATCAACTTGTTGACCACCACCTTGAGCTAATTTAATGGAATCCACAGTTTGTTTAAAAAAACATTTTAGATCAGTTTGATTACTTTCCCAGCCACAGGCTTTAGCTCCAGTTGATAAAATAGTGCCGTTAAGTAAGTTGGTTACCATTACACTACTTGTAAGTAGCAAGGGAGTAATGATAAAAATCATAGCTCCACTCATAACTAGCCTTGTCATTTTACTTGTAAGCTGAGCAAAAAGATTATGATTACTTTGATTCATCAAAATCTGGATACCTGTAATCACAACCAAAAGAACTAAAACTGGAGCAACCAGTGCAAGTAAAATACCTGAGTATCTAGCTGTAGAATAAAGGAAATTCTCAGTTGAGAAAGTTAGTTTGTCTGAAGGAGAAACGGTTGGAATAAACTCTACTGATCCTCCAGCATACTTGGAATGTCCACTTGGATCTACAGTAACTCCGACATAGTCATTAAAAAAGTCTCCGACATACTCAAAGATTGAGCTGTAGGTAGTTAAATATGTATCTACAGCTCGCCTCTTCCCTTGATCTGCATTGTCTTGATCCACGCTGATACCACCGATTGAACGGTCATTACTTGATATATTTGAGCTGTATGGTACGCTTTCTCCAAAAGTATTTCCATAATATGGCTCAATCAAGATTTTAAACGATAGAAAACAAGAAAAGGCAAACAACAAAATCAATCCAAGCACAATCAAGATCGCTTTCAGTCTATTTTGCTTAAATACCTTAACCCAAGACTTTGAAAACTCCACAATTGGAGTAATCACAGCTCCTCCAAAGCCCGAATAGACAGTCTTAACGTGAGAATCTAGGTTGGATTTGAAGGACATAGGAGGAGGTGAATTAAAACTTGCTAATTGATAGAAACTGTGCTTTTATCCGAATTGTATTTAAAAAACCAACAATTCTATAATTTATGAGCGAAATGGAGTACCAAAAACCTGAGAATTTTCTAACAAATGTTAATCTTCGAACTGATATAGCTCGAGCTGCGGCAATTGCATTAGCATTAAATTATGTTAAAATGGAATTTATGGTGCAGGGTGTCGAGCTAATTGATGGGAATCCTGTTTCAGACTGGGGAATTGTACCGTCTACTTCCGATGTAAATGTAGTTGGTGTCTACAAAAAATTGTAATTTACCCTACTTATTAGTTGCATTAAAGAATATCTCAACTAAAGTTGCGGCCAAAAAGACTACGATACAACCAAGCATAATCTTCCAGATTCCTGCTTTAGCTTCCTCCATAGCACGGTGACTATCTGAGGATGTCATAATTTTAATACCATTGATTGCTAAAAATACTATAGCTATGCCACCAGCTAAATATTGTAATGTCCTAGCTGACTGAGAAATTAAAGAATCGATATCATTAAACTTAAACCGCTCATTACCAAGAGTAAACTTTTCTGCAGCCGCTAAAGCTGAGGATGGATACTGAATAAAAAACAAAACTGATAAAACCAAAAAATTAAGGTTAGAAAAAACTGACCTCCACTTAGAAGACAAAAACATAGCTGAATAAGTTGATTAAAAAAAGCTGTACGAAAATTGGACTTGCCAAAATCACACAAAATGTGTATTCATTCAAACATATGTAAAAATGCAATACAACTTATACAAAGGTAAGTTAAACATTGCAAGTTTTGTCAAATCTACTATATGGAAAAATCACAACTACTAATCAATTTAGGGCTTAGAATCAAAGATCTTAGAGACCAAAAAAATATCACTCAACAAGAGTTAAGTGATTTAGTTGGTGTCAAAAGGCAGTATATTTCACAGATTGAATCTGGAGATTACAATGTAACCATTGATACCCTGAACAAGATTGCTAATGCATTTGAGATTACCTTATCTGAGTTGATTGTAGGGGTAGAGGGGGAGGTTTAACAAGTCTTGTAAAAAATCAATCTATTATTTTACTTGGCAAAGCGACAATGCATGACTCAGATCTGGGTAGCAAGATAGATGAGTTACTACTAAATCAGCCTCAGAAAGTTCTTTTAGATACCCATTAAGAGTGTGACTAAAATGATTCCACACAGTGATCTCTTCATTTTCTTTAAACTCTAAAGTTTTAACTCCGTTCTCTAACTCAAAGACTAAACTAATATCTTTATTTAGTTTCATCGTCTGCAATCTTCTTCCAGTCTTTTCATCATACTTGTTTATTAATTCATACATATCGCTTCTAAAACCTAAAAACTCTGGAATCCATCTCAACATTGAGCTATAATTTGGATCATTTAAAGTTGTAAAACTTGATCTCCATCCAATTGTATCTAATCCATTATCTATCAATAGATAATCGTCATCACCCATACTATCTTTAAGATTTCGCAAAACCCTGTTTCGATCATTTACATTTCCAATAGTTGCCCCTATAAAAATTAATAAATTGCACGAGTTGTTGTGCTTTAACTTATTGTTAAAAAGAGAACTTCTAATCATCATATTCTCCATATCTGCAATTTCTAAATTAACTGGTAACTTAGGATACCAAACGTCTAAATTCTTTTTTAGAATCTTTTCCATTTCGTCACTAATATCAATTCCAGTATAATTAACTTTGGTTTGTCTTTGAAGTTTTTCTATCAATGGCTTTAAAGTATAACCGTTACCTGGACCAATATCGATAATATTTACTATTGAGTAATTTTTGATTCTAAGACTTATGTAATCAAGACTTGATTGCAATAAAGAACTTAGTTCGTCTAAATAATAGCCATCGTTGTTAGCCATTTTGTTAACATATTCGTCCCAAATACTGCCACCTTTACCCAAATAAGTAAATTTGAGAGGAATTAGCCTTGAATATTCAAGGCTTGTAATCAATTCAATAGTTTGATCAGGGCTTAAAATGTCATATAGTTTTTTGTCCACATTTAATTTTTCAAAAGCAGTCTTATTTCTATATTTTAAAGCGTTTTCTTTTAATTTCGATAATTCTGCATCATTGTGAGCATTATCAAGTATATAGTACTTACCTTTAGCTTCAGTTAGCTGAAGATTATTGTCTTTTTTGAGGGAAGATTCTACCCAACGAGCGATGGTTTGATGTGAAAGACCAAGCTTTTGTGCAATCGTATAATTTTTTACTATTTTTGTATCCATGCGGGATGTAATTTCATAATTTTTTTAACTTAAGTATACTTATTATTTGACAATAGTACAAAATAATTGTAAACATATTCCGCTTAAACTTTTAGTACAAATTTAAAAAAGACCTTTGAGTTATAAGCATTAAAGTGGATTATAAAAGAAATTATATTTTTAATAATTTGTTAAAAGTTTCAATAATATGATATTAGTTTAACAAAAAAATTGCTAACATAATGATTATTCTACAAATATCTAAATTGGTCAATTTTAAGACTCATTGATATTATATGCTCAACAAAACCAAGATAACTAAGAATAGAAAATCTAAACATTTTCAAACTATACTCTTAAATTTACTTGAATTAGAGCTTGCATTAAATCTGAGTCCAAAATTGACAAAAGCCCAGATGTTGAAAATTAAACGGCAAATCAGCACGATTGTCAAAAGCCTTGAACTATAAACTACTGTTTTATACTTGTTTTATGCACTTTGCACACAATTTTAAAATGTTCTGTCACAGTAGCAAAAATCTACTTTTAATGTGTCACATTGAACTAATTAAGAATTTAAAGCTTTTAAGACTGGAAATATTGAAAAATATATTTCTGTGCAAGATCAAGTATTTGAAGTCAAAATCACTTTTTAAATTGTAAAATGCTTATTTATGCAAACAACAGAAGAACTTTTGTTAGTAATCGGTCATAATATTCGAAAACTCAGAAAGTCCAAAAATTGGTCACAAGCAGATCTCGCTTTAAAAGTTGGCATGCACAGATCATATATCGGAGCTATTGAGAAGGGAAAAAAGAATATCTCACTTACAAAACTGACTCGATTGGCAAATGTATTTGAAATTGGTTTGGGGGAGTTAATAAGAATACCGAGTTGCTAAATTTCAATTTTTTTAAACAATTTTCTATTTTTAAATTATTATATATGACTGATAAAATTCATGCAGGTAATCCTGACAACAAGAGTTACTGGCTAAACCAAGATACTGTTAAACAATTTGCATCCATGCCTATTGATAGGTATGTCGAAAAGGTAATCACTTCAATTGAGAATCCATCTGAGAAACAAGCTTTAGATCTTGGATGTGGAGGTGGAAGGCACACTGAGTTTTTGGCTTCAACAGGGTTTAATACTTTTGCATGTGATGTAAACTCGACTATGATTATGCATACTAGAAAAAGAATTTCAAATCTATACCCAGAAAATGAATTACTTCAAAGAGTGACCTATGGGGCAATAACAAATATCCCTTTTCCTGATGAAAGTTTTGATGTGTTAGTCTCAACTGGAGTTCTTCACCAAGCTAAATCGATGCAAGACTATATAAAGACTGCTTCAGAAGTAGCTAGAGTGGTAAAAAAAGGAGCAATTTTACCATTGCATATCTTCACTAATCTTGCTGAAGACGTCACCTATAAAAGAATTGAAAATGAAGAATTTTCAGTATCAACACAAGAGGGATTATTTATGACACTTTTACCTAAAGAGTTATTTATACAGCTTCTTGCAGATGTCAACATAGTCTTAGTGGAAGATCAGGGTGAAAAAATATACGAACTTGAAACTGGTCCAAGATCTTTATTTAGAGGTCTTTTTAAAAAAGTCTAAAGCTTAGCCGATATCATCTATGACTGAAAAAATAACAATTTCACCACTCATTACTCCTAATCTAAAAAATGAGCTACAAGTTGAAGGTGGGTTTGAATCAAACTATCTAAATCAACTTAAACAGGATGAAAGGATCAAAAAACTTGACCCACTTAGACTAGATGGATTCTTTGCTGAAGTCCTCCCCACAGTAAATGAAACTGCAAATACCAGTATATTGGTTAGCCAAGCAATTAGTTCAAGTAAATTTGCTATGGCTATTGAAAATCCATCACAAGAAATAGCTTTGGCGTGTGTACGTGATCTTGGAATGTTAGCCGCTTCACTTACTCGTCACGGAGTAAAAGTATCAGCAGTACCAGCTTTACATAATACTCTTTCTAACCTTTCAAAATATAGCGGTGAAGTACCCAGAGATACGGTATTTTCTTACGGCCCACGCAATCCTGAAGGTGCTAAGCTAAGAAGATTTACCTCTCAGTCCGAAGAAGAGATATTCATATCAAGTTTTAGAGAAGGCATGACTTCACTTGCTGAATGTATCGACAATTTAAATACAGCTCTTGGATTATCAATATCTGATGACAAATTTAGTGAAGTTATAGACAAAGCAAATGACAAATTCACAGTAATGATCACTGCTATACAAAGTGTTAGAAAAAATGTACCACCTGAAGTATTTACACATATACTTCGCCCCTATTTTGATCCATATGAAATTGATGGAGTGAGGTATCTAGCCCCAGGCGGAGCAGCGATGCCAGTAATTCTAATTGATAAAATACTATGGGCTGACAATGTAGAAGATCCAGTTTATGATCATTACTATGAAGAAAATCTTTCATATCTGCCATACTCATATCGAGAGTTTGCCAAGGGTATTTCAGGTCAAAGTATATATTCTAAGGCAATTGAAGAGTATGATGCAAATACTGACTTATCACCTATTCAACTTAAATCATTTAACGCATTGATGGAGTTTCTAAACACCTTGATAAAATTCAGAGCCCCTCATAAAAAAGTAGCTGATAGTAATTTCAAATTAAGATCAGATATGGCGGTAGGAAGTGGTGGATTTAAGCCTGACCTCTTACAAATGTTAATAGATGAAACTTTTGATAGATTTAGAAAAATCAGAGCAATATTACCTGAAAAAGGTTTGCAAATTCATAATTTTGAACCGTTTAAGGTTGGTTCAGTATTTAATCCTCTATTTTTACCATCAAAACCCGATCTTAAAAAAGAGAATGTGAAAATAAAGTACCCAAGCAGATTAAATGGCATGGCTATTGATCCAGGCAAGATAACAACTAATGAAAACATGGTTTATACTCCAGGCGAAGTAGTATTTGCAGTTGATATTGGCAAGTATGTTAGGATTAGGGCTTTGGAAAATACCGATGAAATCAGAATTGTTGGTAACTCGAGAAGAAAACCTTTGATCGAGCATTCAGCGACAATTATTAAAAAAGCTCTCGGATTTGATCATGGTTTAGAAATTGAAGTAGATAATACTCAAGAATTACGACACTGCGGTTTAGGCTCTAGTAGTGGCTTAATTGCAGCGGTGGCTTCAGCAATTAATGAAATGTACGGTGTAGCAATTCCAAGACAAGATCTGGTCAGATATTTAGCTCAAAATCACGGTGAAGAGATCGACTCAGACAATAGCTTATTAATGCCTGTTCAGTGTATTGGTGGGTCAGCTGCAGCTGGTATTTTAGAAGGCGGAGTAATGATTTTAGCTGGTAAAAGCACTCTTATTGCTAAAGCTAATATTGATCCATCATACCGAGCTATAATTGGTTTACCTAAGGATTTTACCCCACAAGATTCTAAGGTTCTCATGGAGTTAGAAATACAAAATCTATCTAAATTTTTAGCTACGGGTGAAAAATATGGTAAAGAAATTGCCTATGATATGCTTCATAAAGTGCTTCCTGATTTGCTTGATGGTAACCTAAAAGCCCTTGGTGATCTAATGTTTAGGTATAGATTTGAGATGGGTAGCATCCAAAACTGCTCATTCGTATATCCAAATATGGTCAATATTGCTCAAAACCTTAGGTCATTAAAAGAAGAGGGTGATGCAGATGTATTGTCATTATCTTCAGTTGGTCCAGCCTTCTTTGCTATTACAAAAAACCCTGAAAAATGTAAAAATAAATTTGAACAGAATGGCATGCAATGCTTTGAAACTTCAATTTTTAATGAAAGTTACAATGTTATAGAATAATATGAAAAAAAGTGAATTTGCAATTCAAAAACAATATCTACTAGACACGGTATCAGATTCTATGCCTAGATCTAAGTTGTTAGATGACAAACCTATACTTATTAACATTGGTGGTCCATCCGCATCTGGCAAAAGTGCATTGTCGCTCGAACTTTCAAAAGAATTAAGAAATAGCAAGATATTGCATGTAGATCGATACTTGGTAGGAGCAAAAATTATTAGCAAACTGAATCATAGTTCTCCGATCCCGAGAGAACCATATTTAGGAGGGTTAAACCCATTTTCATACGATACAAACTTACTCTTAAATCATCTGATTAGTTTAAAATCTGAAAATCAAGTTAACGTACCTATTTATGATCATATTGTAGATGAGCCTTCAGGAACAGAAGTATTTGAACCTCACAAATTTATTATTTTAGAAGGATTATATGCTTTAAATGAAGAATTTCTCAGCTTAGCCGATGTGTCAATTTATGTAGAAAGCACGACTCATGAACGCATCTTACGAAAAATTATAAGGACTGGGCTAGACTATAAACGTAAAAATCTATCCTGGGTTATTGAAAACTATCTCTGCAATGAAGAGCCAAGTTATAAAGCGAAAGCCAATTATTTCAAAGATTGTGTAAATATAGTAGTTAGGAACCAAACAAACATACTACTTTTATCACAAAGACCTGAAATAGCAACAATAGACTTTACCACAGGTTTATGGTTTAAGTTGATCCCAAGAGACGATCACAGTAGGTCAGATGTTTCTGAGGAAATTTATATAAATATGAAAAATGATGCCGAATCAGTGCTTTATTGCTTAGTCTCTAATAAACCTATATATGAAACTCCAATAGAAAAATCAACAATTAAAGAACTCTATAACTATTATAAATTTATTAAAATAAAATAACCTATGCTTAAATACATTATTTTCGATTATGCAGGAGTTTTAACTCCAACAACAGATAACTACAAGTTTGCACTTAAATATGCAAGCGAATTCAATCTATCCCCAATAGAATTATTAGATTCAACATATATTGATTGGGATAAAGCATTAACAGGAGAATTGTCTCCGTATGATTTTTGGAAGGGTGTATCAACTAAACTAAATTGTGACCCTGATGAGTTAAAGGCAAAAATTATTGAAAGCTTCCCGATTGATAATCGAGTCATTAATTTTATAGATAAAATCAAGCCAAGGTACACAATTTGTATGCTATCAAATCAGATTGAAGATTGGTTAGAACCTGAGATTGACAAACATGGACTTAGATCAAGATTCGAGCATTATTTCAACTCCTATCAATTAGGATTAGCTAAACCAGACCCTAGAATATTTCAAAAAGTGCTTGAATCACTCAAGTGTGATCCGAGTGAATGCTTATTTACAGATGATAATAGTACCAATGTAGAAGTAGCTAAAAGCCTAGGCATGAACGCTCTAGTATTTACCAATATCGATAATTTTGAAAAAGAGTTTAATCTAATTGCTGGATATGACAAATAGACCAACTCAACCTCAAGCGTTAACAGATATAATGGAAAAGGGATATAAGATGCCCGAAAAGGAATTTAACCCCAACTTACTTTATTCTTATGTTCCAAGAAAAAGTAATAAATATGTCGAATTAGAGAGAAAATCAGTAGAAGAATCAACTACAAGTCAAATTATAAACACAAGACAGCACAAAGTCGGGTTTTGTTTTGACGGCTCTTTCTTACCGATTAGAAATGGTTGTGCCTACAACATATATAATTTAATGAGGACATTATCAGAAACCGAAGAAGTTGATAGTAATTTGATTTTATGTGATAGGGGTAGTGATAAACCCGATCTTTATCATGGTCAAGATTTTAATACTGTTTTTACCCAACAAAGAGATTATTATTCTGATACAGGTGTAATTGAGAAAATGATTGCAGATTTAAACATTGATATCATACAGCTCTATTCTTCAGAGGCAGTATTAAATTTAGCACCAAGAATAAAAAAAGCGGGTAAAAAAATTGTATTTGAAATTCAGAATATTGATCATATACTTTATGAAAGACTTGGTAGGTCTTCTACTGCAATTCAAGCAAGCAAATTACTACAAGAAAAAGCAATCAAACTTTCAGATTTTGTTCTTTGTAGATCAGATGTGGATCGAAGCTTGGCTCTAGAACTAGGAGCTAGCCCTGACAAAGTTGATACTTATAGAGGTGGAATAAAAACTAAAGACATTGAATTTAAGGCAAGAACAGATATAACTGGAAACATGGTTTTATTGGGTCACATGTACTACGATCCTAATATAAATGCATTGACAACAATTGCAGAAGAAATACTCCCAAGTTTACCTGAAAATTTTAATTTAACCGTTATTGGATCTGCACCAGAAGAAGTAAAAAACCGATATTCAAGCCAGAGAATCATATTTAAAGATGGAGTAGATGATATTAGTAAGGAGCTTCAAAATTATGAAATTGGATTAGCTCCTTTATATGAAGGATCGGGAACTAGGTTAAAAATTTTAGATTATATGGCATCTGGTCTCCATGTCTTATCTACAAATATTGGAGTCGAGGGTTTGGATAATGACATATCATCAGTTATACATATTGAAGATAATAGTAAAAATTATTCCAAAATTATCAATGAAATTTCGAAAAATACACCGACCCACTTACTTAAAACTTTTCAAGCAAGGAAGTATGTTGTGTCAAGGTATGATTGGAGTAATTGTCTAGAACCATTTTTTAACGCTTATTCAAAACTCTAAATGTATGGAAAATAAAAGAATCAATCAAATATATGAATTCGGTAAAGAAATCAATAAATTTAAATCAGTCTACAGGCTATCACAAATCGGTCCAAAAGAGAGACAGGAAAGTGATGCTGAGCATACTTGGCATTTATGCATGCTCGTCTGGATGTTTTGCAAAGAAATAGAAGCCAAAGTCGATTTACTTAAATGCTTAAAATTGGCTCTAGTCCATGATTTAGTAGAGATATATGCTGGAGATACATGGGGTTTAACTACTGAAGATGTGTCGGCTCAAAAACAGCAAAAAGAATTACAAGCTTGTGAATTCATAAGACAGAGCTTACCTGAAGATATAGGCTCTGAGATAAAAGATTTATGGTTAGAGTACGAAGCTAGGGAAACTGAAGAAGCAAAGTACGTATGGGCTATGGATAAACTTCATCCAAGAATTCAATGGCTTTTGTCAGAGGGTGATCTTAGTGATAATAAACCTAGAAATAGCTCAAAAGCAATCTCACAGGAACAAATGATCAGTGATGTAGATAACACATTTCAATTGTTGCTTGAAACGATAAACGAGGAAAAAACTACGCTTCAGCTTAAAAAGAATCCAAATTCAGAAAATGATTAAAGACCTACACTTTCATTTCTCTTAAGTCCAATATCAAATACTTTTTTACTTAAGAAGTACAGAATTGCTAGCCATAATACACCGACTCCAAGGACTTTGATAACATCTCCTGTGTTATATTTCTCAAGATAGATTTGCATAGGGTGGTGTAAAAGCCAAGCAAATGGTTGCCATTCTATTGCTGATGTATACTGAGTTAATAAAAACAATGGCACTAGGCTACCTTTAAGAAAATTAACTAAGCTATCTTTTATTGTATTAAGTCCATTATTTTCAGTAAGCCAAAAACTACCACAGCCAATTATGAAATCGAAGCAGAATTTTATAGAGTAGCTTATTGGTAAGATTAAAATTAAACTTATAAAAGTACTGAAATGTACTGGTGTCAGCAAATAGCTCCATATAAATGGAAGTGTTAATAATATTGGGATTGCATAGATCAAGCACTCTGCTAAAAAGCTTTTACCAATATATTCAACAAAATACCGTAATGTTAAGTTTGTTGGATACATTAACCGACTTGATAAAGCACCGCTTTTAATATGGAATGCCAAGTCAATATTAACCCAGCTATTTATTATTACAGAGTATATATTACCAATAATTAAATAGGTAATTATTTCTTTCATTGCAAATGAATCCTTTACTGGATTACTTATATACCAGATCAGTAATACTCCTAATAAGTTTAGTAAAGCACCAACAGCCCATAAAATTGTGTTGCCTCTATACGTATATGACAGCTTAAATGAGTATTTTAAGATGTACAGCCACTTATTATCTTTGATCATTATTAGTGAGACAGATTATATACTTAGGTTGAATGACTAAATCCTATGTGTCAAATTTTTATACCCTTTTTAATTATCATGTATTCATGTAAAAAAACTTTGTTCGGGCTAAATACTTGTACCAAATTACCCCTCAAAAATCACCACCTCAAATCTAGCATAAAACCTCGACTCTTGACCCTCAATTTGACTGTATCAAAATACAGTAGTTTTTAATCTCTTCGGGTTCAATTCCTCGCAGCTTGCTGCGTTTATAATTAGAACTAAGCTTAGATACCTCGTAGCTTGCTGCGGGGTTGGAATTCATTAATAGGCTTCAGCTACACAAAAGGCACAAATGTTAGTTAGGAAATATAGATAAATCTAAAATTCTATTGGATATTTGGTAAGAATGTGCAGCTTTGCCCAAGTATTCTTGACAGACCTCACATAATCTAACAGTCTCTCACATATACCCATTGTGAAGCCACAGAAAAACCTAAATTTATATGACTCATCCACGTTTTAACACTCGTGTTAGTTTTGATCCAAGTGATACAGAAAAGATATTTACTTTAATAAGTAGTATCGATATTGTGAAAGGTCAGTGGAAGCTAACTCAAAAGCTGTCACCGCAAATGATAAAACGCTTGACCCAGTCAGTGCTTATCACCTCAGCTGGCTCGTCCAACCGTATAGAAGGCAACAAAATGACTGACGAGCAGATTAAAAACCTTTATTCAAAACTTCGAATCAAAAAGTTTAAAGATCGTGATGAACAAGAAGTTGCAGGGTATTTGGAGATGCTACAAGTCGTGTTTGAGAGTTTCGGAAGTATCAATCTAACCGAAGGCACTGTTCTTCAATTTAACGGTGAGATTTTAAAATATACTGATAAAGACAAAGGAAATAGAGGAAAATACAAATTTGGGAGTAATCAAGTTTTAGCTAAAGACGCTCTAGGGAATATAGTTCAGGTGATTTTTGATCCAACCCCTCCATACTTAGCTCCAAAAGAAACTATAGAGCTGATAGAATGGACTAACTGGGCTTTAGAAACTGGCTTTAAGCATCCTTTGATAATTATAGCTAACTTCATTTTTGAGTTTTTAGCTATTCACCCTTTTGAAGATGGCAATGGCAGAACTAGTCGTGTTTTAACAAATTTATTACTTTTAAAGCAAGGTTACGATTTTGTACCTTTTGTATCTCATGAACGGATTATTGAGAGTAGCAAAGTTGATTATTACATGGCATTAAACAAAACTCAGCAAACTTGGAAAACAGGCCAAGAGAATATCTCACCTTTTGTCATATTTTTCCTAGAAGTAGTAAATCAACAGGCTCAAAAAGCCTTGCAAATATTGTCTCAAGACGATACTCAAAGCTTTTTATCAGAAAAGCAAAACGAAGTCTGGCAATATGCTCTGTCTGTAGACACTTTCTCTCGTAAAGATGTCATAAATTTTACGAATCTAAACCCTAGAACAGTGGAAGAATCCATCAAAAAGCTACTGAACATGAATAAATTAGAAAGAATCGGACAATCGAGTGCTACTAGATACAAAGTGACTGGAGTTTAATCACGGATGATACATCGTAGCACAATAACATGATTCCAACCACAAAACTATGATAAAACTTTCATAGAAATGGGCAAAGTTGCACATTCTTACCAAATGTGTATTAGGAATTTGAAATTAGCTGATCTATTAGTCTTGAATCGTCATTTAGCTTGTCCAGATATTCAGAAAATTAACATAAATTTGGGACGGACAAAATACCTCTGTGAGCTATTAGAAAGAGATAAACCAGATATTCTTATTGGATATTTGGTCAAATGTTGGACTTTGCTCTATAAAAAGTCATTTATAAGAAAAACATCTCAACAGCAACCTGCGGTTCCATGAGTCAAGCAAGATCAAGGCTTAAATATAAGGTTTTCTTAGTTTTAGATTAGAATACGGTTCCACGAGTCAAACAAGAATTAAGCTTTGATCAACCCACCTCAACTTGCAATAAAGTAGGAATCATATCTTTTTTAAAATGTTTTAATATACAACTCATATGTCAACTCTACTAAACTCTATTGGTGGTATTTTAGAATATACAGTCTTAACTCAAGATGATACTATACTAGTCGAAGGACATCCAAATGAGTTAATTTTAGAAAGATTAGAAAAAATCAATTGCTATAAAATACATTATAATTCAAATGGTAAAAAGGTGGTTGGGTATATATTAATTCCAAAGGAAGGAAATAACCACCCATGCATGATTTTTAATCGAGGTGGATCTAAAGATTATGGTAAACTAACTACAGATTATGTAATAAGTTTTTTAGGCTGGTATGCTTCACAAGGATACATAGTAATTGCTAGCCAATATAGTGGAAATGATGGAGGCGAAGGAAATGATGAGCTTGGTGGAGCTGATTTAGATGATGTATTAAATTTAAAAAACATCTTAGATCAAATGCCACTGGCAGACACAAATAATATTTTTATGCTTGGAGCGAGTCGAGGTGGAATCATGACATATTTAGCTATGTGTCAGGCAGATTGGATTAAAGCTAGTGCAGTTATGGCTGGAACTAGTAATGTAATAAGGTCATATCAACTGCGACCAGAGTTAAAAGAATTTCGAAGAGATATGTATGATGTGGACAGTGAAAGTGAAAACATGAAACGATCTGCTATTTATTTAGTTAATAAAATGTGTAAATCTACTCCACTGCTTCTTTTACATGGAACTGCTGATGATAAAGTTTCAGTTCTTGATTCTTTGGATTTAGCTTTAGGGTTGCAGAAACATGGGCATCCTTTTGCTATGGAAATATTCAAAGATGGAGATCATAACCTAACGCAATACAAAAGGGAAAAAAATAGTGCAGTTTTGAAATGGTTTAAAATGCATTATTCAATTTAACAGATAATTATTATAAATTTAAACCATACAATAATTATGTCCACACCAAGACCTCAATCTGCTAGACCTTTACCAGATAATGCCACTAAAGTTTTTGAAGGTAAGATGTACGACGTATATCAGTGGGAACAATCCCTTTTTGATGGTACAACAGCAACATATGAAAAAT
>Ga0316610_1000190_pt1 | contig 16744 bp, 15 predicted proteins | sample MIS2017111B_MG_FD_207677 | JGI IMG/M metagenome (GOLD analysis project Ga0316610, IMG submission 207677) | Microbial mat bacterial communities from Middle Island sinkhole, Lake Huron, Michigan, United States - MIS.2017.111B | ecosystem: Environmental > Aquatic > Freshwater > Lake > Sediment... | reverse complement strand
AAAAATGCAGTTTGGTCTAAAATTACCACTTTAAAGGCGTTTTCGGATAATTTTAGGATCCGAAATTAACTTATGTACATACCAATAAAATTTCATAGTGAATTTCGGGAGGAGTTTTTCCCGTTTTCCGACGGACCCTGCATTTAGGCAATTTATCTTAAATTTCCATAGAACCTTGAAAAATTTTAGGGGCCTGGTGGCACCTGACCAGATAGGTGGCCCAGGCCCCCAGGTGGTTTTTTAAGCATTGCTCATATGAGCCCTCTCCGGGCCGAAACCGGAGTGCATAATTGCTAAATGCTCTTTATGAGGGTTAGCTTTGTAGCATCTATAAAACCACAATTTATCGGTTTGATTAACCTATAGCCCTAGTAGGTTAGTGTGCGTGATCATCTCTGTATAGAGAGACAAGTAAGCAGAAGATGTATGCCTGAATTATACAGATTGCGACTTCAAACATAATATAGAATGATGATATTAGTAAAAGAAATAAACTAGATAATGTAGAAGTGAAGAAAGCAGCAGATAGATAAATGCCTAGCAAGGATAAAACAATGTGCCCGGCTGTTATGTTCGCGGCTAATCGAAATGATAGTGTTAATGGTCGTACTAATACGCTAGATGATTCAATTAGTACTAAGAATGGGTTTAATCAATCTGGTGCACCGTCAGGTAGGAAGTGTGCCGTCGAAGCCTTGGGTTTAAATATAAATCTAGATAAAATTAATCTCAACCATAATGGTAAACCAAGAGATAGCGTTATAATAAGATGACTGGATAAGCTAAAACAATATGGAATTAAACCCACTAAGTTAAGTGAAATAATTAGTATAAATGTCGAGCAAACCATAAAGGTAACCCCCTTTAAGGATGATGATAATGTTCGATTTAATTGAGAGTGTATAACATCTAATGTAGATATGTAAGTAGATAGAAGGCGAGAATTATTTCTAAATAATGAGGTAACTAAAGCTACTACTCTTATAGGGGTTAATACCAGAAATATTGTTTTTGCAGGAAAAAGGGTTCTGGAGATTTGTGGGTCAAATGTTGAGAAAATATCAGGTATCATGCAAAACTCAGGTACTACCTATTTAAGACTTTGAAGGTCTTTAGTTTATTTAACTTAGAGTTTTATGGCTTAATTGAGTTATCTCATAGTAAATGGGTTAAGGGGCTTAAAAGGAAGAAAAGGAAATAGGTAATTGTTGCCAGTTGTCCAATAATAATGTATGGATCTTCTACTGGCCGCGCTCCGATTCAGGTAAGAATTACTCAAGATCTTACTATAATTCAAAATATTGATTGATTTACAGGGTAGAATGCTGTGCCAACTTTATTTCAAGGTGCGGTGAATGGTGGGATTAGAAGAATTAATAAAGCTATTGCTAGGGCAATAACTCCTCCCAGTTTATTTGGAATTGATCGTAGAATAGCATATAATCAAAGAAAATATCATTCTGGCTGAATATGGATTGGGGTAACTAGTGGATTAGCATTTAAGAAGTTTTCTGGGTCTGTAAATAGATTAGGGGCAAATAGGACTAATATTAAGAATGGTATTAATGCTACGCTATAACCTAATATATCTTTAATAGAATAATATGTGTGGAATGGAATTCGATCTGAATCGGAGTTTACCCCGATAGGATTGTTTGATCCCGTTTGATGAAGAAATAGAATGTGGATAGCGGAGGCCGCTATTAGAATAAATGGGATAAGAAAATGAAATGAAAAGAATCGATTAAGGGTGGCGTTGTCTACGGCAAATCCTCCTCAAATTCACTCTACCAAGTTTTGTCCAATATATGGGATGGCTGAGAAGATGCTTGTAATTACTGTAGCCCCTCAGAAACTTATTTGTCCCCACGGTAGAACATAACCTGTAAATGCTGCGGCCATGGTTAAAATTAATATAACTACTCCAATAATTCATGTTTCCTTTAAATTAAATGAGTTGTAATATAACCCACGTCCGGTATGGAGATATAAAAATATGAAGAACATAGAAGCTCCATTGGCATGTGCTGCACGTATTAACCATCCGTAATTAACATCACGTGTAATATGAACAACTGATATAAATGCCATTTCTGTGTTAGGCACGTAATGTATAGATAGAAATAATCCAGTGGCGGTTTGTATAACAAGACATAGCCCTAATAGTGACCCATAATTTCACCAAATGGAAATATTTAGTGGGGCAGGTAAGTCAATTAGTGATGAATTTACAATTTTGATCAGTGGGTGTGTGGTTCGTAATGGCTTAAACATATAATCTTATAAAGGATCGGAGGGGTCCCTTTTCTAATTTACATGTTTTAATTACAACGATTATAGTAAATAGGAGTACTAGAACCAACATAATTAATATAGGAAGGTTGTAAGGTGTAAATAGAATAGATGTTAGTTTTATGTGTATTAATATAGGATTAACTCATGAGTCTATTAGCACTGAAAATGAGATAATAAATGTGATAAAAGATGATAAAGGGATTAAAATAGTAGATTTATTAGGTAATTGTTGATTAGGGGCTACAGCAAGAAAGTATGAAAATATTACTAATATTCCTCCAACATAAATAAGAAACAGAAGAAGGGCTAATCACGATGAGCATAGAATTGCATAAATAGTTGATGTAGATAATGCAATTAAAAGAATTATCAAGGCTATTGGAAATGGATTAGTACATATAAGTATAGTTATTGAGAGTGAAATAATTATTCTAGTTAGTATTAATAATGACATTTATAAGTGTGAGAATTGAACTCACTCTTTAAGCTTCAAAGGCTTTAGTGCACCGTACACTATATTATATTTAGGCGCCTCATCAGTAAATTCTTAGATAAAGGCAAATTCACACAACATCTACAAAGTGTCAATATCAGGCTGCAGCCTCAAATCCAAAGTGGTGGCCTGTTGAGAAATGAGATAAAATAGTTCGAATTAAGCACACTAATAGGAAAGCAGTACCAATTAGTACATGAGCTCCATGGAATCCAGTTGATACAAAAAATGTAGTGCCGTAAATTCTATCGGCGATTGAGAATGGTGCTCTAATATATTCCCCTAATTGTAGGAATGAGAAATAAATCCCGAGAGCGACTGTTACTGAAAGTGCTTGAATTGCATTTGTACGATTTCCTTCTATTAATCTGTGGTGGGCTCATGTTACTGTTACGCCAGATGCGAGAAGCACTGAAGTATTTAATAGAGGAACTCTAAATGGATTGATGGGTGTAATACCTACTGGTGGCCAACAACATCCTAGTTCTGGGGTTGGTGCAAGTCTTCTATGAAAAAAGGCTCAGAAGAAGGCGAAGAAAAAGCAGACTTCTGATAAAATAAATAAAATTATACCTCATCGTAGACCTCTTGCTACGTATGAGGTGTGAGCTCCTATAAATGTGGCCTCACGAACTACGTCTCGCCATCATTGAAATATTGTTAATGTTATAACAGTAATTGCTAGATAAAGGCATAATATACCGTGGCCGTGAAATCATCTTACTAGACCTACTGCCAGTAAGAAGGCGCTAAATGCTGCTGTTAAGGGTCAAGGTCTGAAATCTACGAGGTGAAATGGGTGCCGAGGCATTACGTTTTTTACTAATAAACTTTTTACTTGGAAGGTAAATGTACTTTTTATACTAAAAACGTACAAGGGGGCATGGCCCGTTAATAAATTTACAGTTTATTGTTTAATCTCGACCACCTTGTAAGGTTCAAATTCATTGATTGTTAGATCCCAGGACTTTGTTTATAGGACTGTAGTAAAAGCATGGGGCTTTTATACTAAATGTTGCTATTATTAATCATAAAATGATTATTCATATTATAGGTATAATGATTGTTCAGGATATTGGAGATAGATGTGGCATAAATGTACACCCTGAGGTTACTCTAGCTTGACAAGCTAGTGATATATATTAACTAGTACATTAATTATTAGTAAAGGATGAGGTTCAATCAATAAATGATTTTGCATCTACGGCCTCGAGGGCAATAGGTATGAATGTGTGATTGGCTCCACAAATCTCGGAGCATTGACCATAGAATACACCAGGCCGCCTTACTGTAAAGCCTAATTGATTTAATCGTCCAGGAATTCCATCGATTTTTATACCCAGAGCTGGAATAGTTCATGAATGAATAACATCAGCTGCTGTAACAAGGAGACGGATTTCTAATTGTATAGGTACAACCATCCGATTATCTACTTCAAGTAATCGAAATTCACCAGGATTTAGATCTTCTGTCGGAATTATATATGAGTCATATTCGACTGAGGGGAAATCTGAGTACTCATATCTTCAATATCATTGATGTCCGATTGCTTTTACTCTTACTGATGGTTGTCTTAGTTCATCTGTTAAGTAAAGTAGTCGGAGTGAAGGTAGTGCTAGAAATAGAAGTGTTACAGCAGGTAAAATAGTTCAAATGGTTTCTACTTGTTGGGCTTCTGTTGTAAATCGTGAGGAGAATTTATTAAATATAAGGGCAATTAATGCATATCCAACTAATGTTACAACTAATGTTAAAACTAGAAGGGCGTGATCATGGAATGCGATTATTTGTAGTATAATTGGTGAAGCAGCGTCTTGGAATATAAGTTGACCTCATTGAGTCATCTAAGTGAGCTACAGTTTGTAGCACAGGCCTAATTAACAGATAGGTGCCTTTGGCGTTCACTTAATTATTCTGGGTATGTAATTACCCCAGTTTCTCTAAGATTATGGAAGTCAAGTGGTAAGATATCACTTCATTCAATTGCTGTAGGCATATGAGGTCTAGCAATTACCACACGTTGAGCTGCTAATGCTTCTCATAAAATTATAATGAATATTAGTAAGGACACAAAAGCAATTATTGACCCCATAGAAGATAGAACATTTCATATAGTTATTGCATCAGGATAATCTGAGTATCGGCGAGGTATCCCCCTTAAACCTAAGAAATGTTGTGGGAAGAATGTAAGATTTACTCCGATAAATATTAAGAAGAATTGTGCTTTTGTTCATCGTGAATGAAGGGTTAATCCGGTGAATAGAGGGAATCAGTGATTAAATGCTGCAAAAATTGCAAATACTGCACCCATTCTTAGCACGTAGTGGAAGTGGGCCACTACATAATATGTATCATGTAATATAATATCTAGAGATGAGTTTGATAAACAAACTCCGGTTAATCCGCCCATTGTAAATAAGAAGATGAACCCTAGAACTCATAGTATTGGTGTTGTATATTTAATTTTAGATCCATGAATTGTTGCTAATCACCTAAATACTTTAATACCGGTTGGTACGGCAATAATTATTGTTGCTGCTGTAAAATAAGCACGAGTATCTACGTCTAACCCAACTGTAAACATGTGATGAGCTCACACGATAAAGCCAACTACAGCAATTCCCATCATTGCATAGATTATACCTAGTGTTCCAAATGGCTCGAGTTTAGCAGTATTGTGTGCTACAATATGAGAGACAGCTCCAAATCCAGGTAGAATTAAAATATATACTTCTGGGTGTCCGAAGAATCAAAATAAGTGTTGATAAAGTACAGGGTCTCCTCCTCCTGCAGGATCGAAGAATGATGTATTTAGATTTCGGTCTGTTAATAGCATTGTAATAGCTCCTGCTAGTACAGGTAGAGTAAGTAGAAGAAGAACTACGGTAATAATTACAGATCACACGAATAAAGGGATTCGCTCTAACCGTATTCCTTTTCATCGTATATTAATTATTGTAGTAATAAAATTAATTGCCCCAAGAATTGAAGACACACCCGCTAAATGCAGAGAAAAAATTGCCAGGTCTACGGATGGACCAGAATGTGCTAGATTTCTAGCTAATGGAGGGTATACAGTTCATCCGGTGCCCGCACCTTTTTCTACAGCAGCTGATGCTACTAGTAAGATTAGTGAAGGTGGTATTAATCAAAATCTAAGATTGTTTAGTCGAGGAAAGGCTATATCTGGAGCTCCAAGTATTAAGGGAACTAAATAATTTCCAAATCCACCAACAAAGATTGGTATTACCATGAAGAAAATTATTAGGAATCCGTGGGCAGTTACTAGTGTATTATATAGTTGGTCCCTGCCCAGGAATGATCCTGGTTGTGCTAGTTCGAATCGAATTAGCAATCTTGTTCCAGTCCCCACTATTCCGGCTCATAGGCCAAAAATTAGGTAGAGGATGCCAATGTCTTTGTGATTTGTAGAGTAAAGTCATCGCATATAGAATTATCGGTAAGATGCCTAGGCATCTTACCGCAATTATAAATAAGGGTGCCACAAATATCGGCTTTTCATAAGGTTTTTTGGGTAAGTTGATGAATGATAGTGTCAATATACTAAACGTGAGATTTAGATAGAAGTATAAATTTATAAGTCTTCCTAAAAGTAAAAGTATTAATATGATTCAATTTACATCACTAAGAAATATAATTGTTAGTCATTTTGGAATAAATCCGGTAAAGGGAGGTAGCCCGCCTAAAGATAATAAAGTAATCCTAAATATAATAGTCATAGTAAAAGAATTTATTATTATGTTAGGTATCTGGGAGAATGATAAGGCTTTTCAGGTATGTATTATGATAAATATTGGAATAATAATGGCTGTGTACATTATAAAATATATTATCGGAATTATTGGAAGATTTATAATAAAACTTCCAATAATTCATCCTATATGGGTAATGGATGAATATGCTAAAATAGTTCGGATATGAGTTTGATTTATTCCTAGTAAGCCGCCTATAATAGCATTAAGAGCTCCTGTTATTATTAATAGGGGTTTTAAGTGGTATGAGTTAGTAAAAGGAAGAATTAATAATATCAAGGGCCCCAGTTTTTGTCAGGTGCATAAAATTAGACAATTGATTCATGATAGTGATGTCATAGTAGATGGAAATCAGAAGTGGCATGGCGCCGCTCCCAGTTTTAGAAGCAGGGCGATTAATAATAGTCCCTGTATAAAAAATTGGTTGACAGGGTTTTGAAGAAGTATACTAGAATAAAGTATTACTGCAGATCCTATAGCTTGTGCTAAGAAATATTTAATAGCTCCCTCAATTTCTTGATTTGACTTATTTTGAAGCATCATAGGAATAAATGATAGTATATTAATTTCTATTGAGATTCAGGCAAATAGCCAGTTTGTTCTTGAAATAGCTATTATGGTTCTAGTAATCAGAAATAGTGAGAATAGTATTGAGGAAGGTAAAATAAATGTCACAAGAGAATGGAGGAGTTGAACCCCCTATTAAGAGTTAGAAGCTCCTAAATTTGCCGTGAACTCTAATTTGATCAGTTTAATGATCCTTCATGTCATTCATGAAATAGACCCAGTAATAGAATTGTTAGGAACATTAGGACCCCATATAAAGCTATAGGGTGTGTAGTTAATAGGTGAAGTACAGGAATTGGTATAATTAATACGATTTCAATATCGAAAACGATAAAGATTACTGCCAATAAGAAAAATCGTAACGAGAATGGAATTCGTGCACTGTGGTTAGGATCAAAGCCACATTCAAAGGGTGATGATTTTTCTCGGTCTATGTGTGTACGCATTATAAGTAGTTGAGCTGCACAGAAGGTGATAGTTGTTAAGGTTAATGCAAAGATTGAAGCAAATAATATAATATTCATGGAACGGGAATAAATTTATTTTCTTCTAATTAAAAGTTAGATGCTATAACAAGCTCCCCGTTCAGGTACGAGGGGAGTCCCCATAATTAACGTCATCAGAGTTATCCGTTCATCCGGCGTCGTACCTAGTTTAGGAATACTAATGGTGTAACAATAATTAATAAGCTGATTCTTACAGGTAAAAACCTTTTTCAGGTTAAATATATTAGGTGGTCATAACGTATTCGCGGCATGGTGGCGCGAACTCAAATAAATAGAATTGAAATAAGTAAGGTCTCTGTTACAAGTATAAGGTTTCTTAAGAGTGTAGTATTTATATTACCGATTATAATGGCCGAAGTAATTATTCTTATGGCTAGAATACTTGTATATTCTGCCATAAAAATTAATGCAAATACTCCACTTCTATACTCAACATTAAATCCTGAAACTAATTCTGACTCACCCTCTGCGAAATCGAAGGGTGTGCGGTTGGTCTCTGCTAAATTAGTGATAAATCATAAAGCTACAATTAAAGGTATTAGTATTATAATAGATGAATGTTGATTAATTGTTATATAGGTGAGATCTATAGAGGATGTGAGAACTAATGCACTAAGAAGAATTAATGTCATACTAACCTCGTAAGAGATAGTTTGGGCCACTCCTCGAAGTGCACCCAATAATGCATATTTAGAATTTGAGCATCAACCAGCTATAAATGTTGAGTAAACGTTTATACTTCTCACGCATAAAAAATATAGGGCACCAAATACTATAAAGAATGATTGATAGGTATGAGGATATAAAACTCACATTATTAGGGCAAGTGTTAATCCGAGAATAGGTGCAAAATGGAAGGGGAATTTATTAGATATTGATGGTGTTGACTGTTCTTTTGTAAATAGTTTAATGGCATCGGCAAAAGGGACGGGGATCCCTATAAGGCTTGGTTTGTTTGGACCCTTGCGGGTTTGAAAATAACCTAAAAATTTTCGTTCTATTAAAGTATAGAAAGCTATAGCTATTAAGGCTAAAATATAACTTAATATAATAGATAATCATGCACTTAAAATCATAGACAAAGGGGCGATGCCCATAGGCAGGGTTTAAACCTGATGCATTAATCTGCCACGTTGTCAGGAGTGTAGATGAGTTGAACATCTAATAAAGACTTTCAAAATCCTTTGCTTCCGAAGCGACAAACCGCAGCTGGGTATAACTCTCTTATTAAGTGCAAATTAATGGTTCTATATAAACTAAGCAGCAATTAGTAAGTGATCATTGATCATGTTCTGATCCTAAATCAGATGCACTATTCTGCCAACTTACTTAAGATTAGTTTCTATTGCTATATAATGAGCTATTACCTTATGTTAGATTAAAGGTAGAGATTAATTTGGTGTACATATGGTCTGAATTTAAATTATGTAGGAGTTTGATAGTTTGTTCAATCTTAATTATAATTATCTCACTATAAAGAAATTCCGGTTAAAGTTGAGATAGCGTTAATTTTTATAAACTCCTATAAAAGTGTATTAAGGAATGTGATTATGTGGTTTTAAGCATCTGACACCCTTAAGTCAAATTTTGAGTTGAATCCTTTATTGAAGCGAATAAATTTATTGTTTTGTCAATTTATTTAAGGTAAAAATTATTTTCATGTCGTGAGAATTGTGCCCACCACTCAAGATATAAAGATGAATCCCGAGAGCATAGATCTTAAACCAATAGTATTGGCCGCATTAACTGCTGTAGAAGAAGAAGAAGTTATTGGTAAGGTTCAAGAGTAGGTGTAGTTGCTCTTGCTAGTATTCGTAAATACCATCGTTGTATTATTATTTGAAAAGTGCCCGGAGCAGCACGTGACACACCATAAAATATATCCTGTGAAACAGAATCAGTGGTTACTGCCGCAGGAATTTGTGTATCTATAGTTTGAGCAGTGTCTCTGAGAACATCTCTTAAATCTGTACTATTTAATGGTGTTGATGATTGATTTACAAGAATGCCTGAGAACAAATCAGAAATATTTGTTAGTACTAAGTGTGCTTCAGCTGGTGGCATGAAGTACGTTATTAAGCACGAAATAAATAATATCATGCTCAGTAATTTAAGTAAGTTGCTTACGCTTAATTGTGACATATCGGATGTATTTGTAGGAGTAAAGGATAAATACAATAAGTTGTATTTATATTTATGTCACGATAGAAATCTTGGCCCAATTAAATTAGGTTAGCCTACTTAAATTACTTGAGTGAAGCTAGTCTTAAATAGCTTCTATAAAGCCTCACAAAGTGTATTAAGGAATGTGATTATATGATTTTAAGTACCTAATATGTTAAAGATATTTTGAGTTGATCCTTTGTTGAAATGAATAAATTTATTGTTTGGTCAATCTATTTGGCTAGAAATTATTTTCATGTCGTGAAAATTGTACCCACCACTCAAGATATAAAGATAAACCCCGAGAGCATGGATCTTAAACCAATAGTATTGGCTGCATTAACTGCTGTAGAAGAAGAAGAAGTTATTGGTAAGGTTCAAGTAGTAGGTGTAGTTGCTCTTGCTAGTATTCGTAAGTATCATCGTTGTATTATTATTTGAAAAGTGCCCGGAGCAGCATGTGATACACCATAAAATATATTCTGTGAAACAGAATCAGTGGTTACTGCTGCAGGAATTTGTGTATCTATAGTTTGAGCAGTGTCTCTGAGAACACCCCTTAAATCTGTACTATTTAATGGTGTTGATGATTGATTTACAAGAATGCCTGAGAACAGATCAGAAATATTTGTTAGTACTAGGTGTGCTTCAGCTGGTGGCATGAAGTACGTTATTAAGCACAAAATAAATAATATCATGCTCAGTAATTTAAGTAAGTTGCTTACGCTTAATTGTGACATATTGGATGTATTTGTAGGAGTAAAGGATAAATACAACTTGTTGTATTTATATTTATGTCACGATAGAAATCTTGGCCCAATTAAATTGGGTTAGCCTACTTAAATTACTGAGTGAAGCAGGCTTAAGTTTGGTTTGCAATTGTTTTATGTAATGTGAGCGATTTATCTTAACCTAATTAAATTAGGTGCAACGGAGCAGGCTCAAAGTTAATTATATTTTATTATATTAGTTCATTATTTGTAATAATTACAATAACCTGGTCCTTTCGTACTAAGGTTATTATTATTTCGCGGATAGAAACTAACCTGGCTTACGCCGGTCTGAACTCAGCTCATGTAGGAGTTTAATGGTTGAACAAACCATCTAGTTATGACTGCTGCGTCATAAAGAAATCCTAAGCCAACATCGAGGTGCCAACCTCCTCTGTCAATAAGGGCTCTCTAGAGGAATTAGCCTGTTATCCCTAAGGTAGCTTATTCCAGTGATCTTTAATAAGGATCTTTAATATGATTTGTATATCTAATGTGTTTAAGGATGTTTTGTATTCCTTGGTCGCCCCAACCGAACCAATTAGCTTATAGTCTAAGTTTAATGGTAAAGCTCTATAGGGTCTTCTTGTCCTGCGAGATTATCTAAGCTTCTTCACTTGGATATAAAATTTTAATTGCTTAGAGGAGACAGTAAAGTTCGCGTTTGTCCGTTCATACTAGCCTACAATTAATAGGCAAATGATTATGCTACCTTTGCACGGTCAGGATACCGCGGCCGTTTAATAAATCACTGGGCAGGATGTACCACTTATTTATGAGTCAAGTGGCAATGTTTTTGGTAAACAGTCGGAACTTGATTTGCCGAGTTCCTTCTCTAAGGGTTTTATAGGTAAAATTTTGAAATTACCATATACTAATTTTTACATTTTATAAGTAGATTATTAATTAATCTAGTATTCTCAATTTTTAATCCATTAGGAAAGACATTTTAGGGTGTATAAAACTGTAACGTAATTTTGGTGGCTGGTTTTAAGCCTATTTAAATTAGATCCGTGATTTAGTATAGGGTTTACTATAGAGCTTATCCTTTATAGTGTGACACGGCACAATGGTGCCTGTTTTAATTTATAATGTTTTTGAGAAACCAGCTATTATCTCATGCGGAAGGTATGTAGCCCCTATTAAAGCATCTTTTAGTTCTATTGCTACAGAAGGTAATTAGTTCTTAACAGTGCTTTAATAGCTCATGAGGTTTCGGGTTGTAGATTGATCATTCATCTTGTAAAACCATTATGCACAAGGTACATGGGTTTATCATTTCTTTATTAAATTAATATTTCCCTTGCGGTACTTTGTAATATGTAAGTATAAGTAAGTATGAAATTGTTTTTATTTATTAGTGGAATTATATGAAGATTTATAATTTGCGAGATAAGCGCAGTGCGCTTTTTTCTTAGTGTAAGTAAGGGGCATTAAATATGCTATATCTCGAACAGGCTCAACTTCCGTTAAGCCTACTTTGTTACGACTTATCTCATCTTTCGACGAGAGCGACGGGCGATGTGTGCATATTTTAGATTCCTATTCATAACTCTTTGGTGTAGTTATTACTTTCAAGTCCATCTTTTTTGTCATTTTTAAGTGACTGTTGGCTCTTGTTAAAATTGTAACCCATCTCCTCCCCTCCATTGGCTGCACTTTGACCTGACGTCAATAGTAGTATTATTGTACACTTTCTCTTTGAGGTATACATTCGACGGCAGTACACAAGCTGAGTGTACGAGGAAGGGTATGACGTTCGTGGATTATCGAATTAAGGGACAGGTTCCCCTGACTGTATAAGATACCGCCAAGTTCTTTGAATTTTAAACAGGGTTCGTAGTATCCGGTTTGGTTTTAGGTCATAGAATAGAAGGGTATCTGATCCTTGTTTTAGTCTGTGATATCGTGAATTTTTATTTATGGTAATAGTAGGTTTAGGTAGGTCTGATTTGACCCAATTTTATGTTTAGTTTACCACATAAATATATCACTTTTCCTTAAGTATTGACTTGGACTCATCGTCTAACCGCGGCAGCTGGCACGAATTTTGCCAGTCCTCACTCAATCCCCATTTCTTAATTTCTTAAATTGAATAGGTTTTTCTACTGTGGTATGCTAATCTTACATGTAGTTGAGTTGAATAGGTCAATATAGCAGCCAGAATCAAACTGTTAGTAGGAGAGTGATACTCTTATTTGGGGTATGAACCCACTAGCTTAATATAGCTTATCCTACTAGGTGTTAGTGGATTACACGTCTTTAAATTTGCAATTTATTGTTGATTCTCAACTATAACACTAAATTAGATAGCTTGTAATATGTAAAGGTATTATGATTAATACAATTACTGGGACGAAGTGTAAAATTATCAGAGTGTAGTATCGTCTTGATATAGGGAGCGTAGGATTAGATAATGGTGATACGGCGCCATGCCTTATTGCTGAGTAAAGGTATAAGGAGTATGCCACGGTAGTAAATCTTAGTACAGCTAAAGTTAGAGCTATTATAAGATTTTTAGAGAGGGCTCCCGTAATTAATATAATCTCTCTCAAAAGATTAATTGACGGCGGGGCCGCCATATTTGCGCTAATTAGTAAAAATCAAAGTAGGGTGAGATTAGGGGTAGATGTTAGAAGGCCTTTAGTTAGAATTATACTCCGAGAGTGATTTATTTCATAGGTGATGTTGGCTAAGCAAAATATTCCAGAGGATACAATGCCATGTGCAATTATTATGAGTATTGCGCCCATGAAACCTCAATTTGTGAAAGATAAAACACCAACAATTATAATTCCTATATGCCCAATAGAGGAATACGCAATTAATGATTTTAGATCTGCCTGGCGGAGGCAAATTATAGATGCTAAAATTGCCCCAATAATAGCTACAGCTGATACTGTTGTGACAATTGTAGCTGTTTGTACAGGAAATTGAATTGAGATTCGCATTAATCCATATCCCCCTAATTTTAATAAAATAGCAGCCAGAATTATTGAACCAGCTACCGGCGCTTCGACATGAGCCTTAGGAAGTCACAAATGAACTGAAAATAGAGGCAGCTTTACCATAAAAGCCATTAAAAGTATTATTCTCCCCAACAGTGAATTTATATGGCATGGAAAATAAGTTCACGGATAAAACATAGTTAAGTGATTAGTAGATGTGTAAATAGCAGATAAAATTAATAGAAGGGGCAATCTAGCAGTCAAGGTATAAATTATTAAATATATACTTGCTTGTATCCGTTCTGGCTGATATCCTCAGACTAGAATTAATAGTATAGTTGGAATTAATGATGCCTCAAATCAAATATAGAAAGTGAATAAGTTAGAGGTTCTAAATGATATAGTCAATGTTAGTAGAAGTAGTAAGGTAATCAGTGAAAATATATTAGAGCTAATGTTTATTGTTGCAATTTTTATACTTGCTATAAACATTAGAGTTGACACTCAAATTGATAAGATAATCAGAGATCTAGATATTATATCTAGGGATGAAATTATCGAGATTGGGGTATAGGATGAATATTGAATCATACCCAAGGATAAAGGAATAAGTATAAATAAGGTAATGATTATATATGTTCAAGATTTAACCTTAAATATAGGAAGTGTTAATAAGGAGGTGATCACTATATTGGTAATTAACATTTATTTATTGATATAGAATTTACCATGTCACTGCCCCTCATTCGAGAGGCAGATACCATTAATGCAAGTCCCAGGCTTGCTTCACATGCACCTATAGTTAATATAATAATACATAGTGATGCTAAGGATATTATATTCAATGTTAAGATTAATGGTACTATCAACACCAATCTCAAGGTGATACCCTCTAGGGCTAGAAGGGACATTAAGAGGTGATTTTGCTGGATTATTAAGGTAATGAGCATAATTATAGGTATAAATTGAGTAACAATAAACAGAGAAATCATAAGACTTAGGGCTGTAAACCTATCTTTGACTTACAAGGTCATTGCTTCATATTAGCTTCTAAGTCTCAGACAGCGCCTAAGCGGTTGATGACACCCAAGGTCATTATTTTAATTAAATTACTGTCTGTGCTTAATACTTATATAATTTTAGCATGAAAAGCTAACGTGTTTTTTACACCATAAGCAATGCTTAGGGGCCAGTGCCGTCTTATTAGCTTCAATAATGTGCTTTATGTAAGCTACCTTAGCAGTAAGTTATATATACTAAAAAGGAAATATATATTGTAGTAACAGTAGATCTTAGAATCAGACTGGTAGGTTTATATAAATTAGTTCTTTGAATTAATGGACCGGAAATTCTAATTCAAGAGAAAACCCCTTGAGCCCTAAATTGCTCCAATCATGCCTGATCAGATGATTTTAATAAATAGTGGCTTAATTTCATAGATGTGTTAATTAAAGGTTGTGTTGATAATGGTACTAGAAATCATATTATACATGAAGCGTAATTAGTTAAATGAAATTTAAGCGACTTTGCTAAGTTATTTGTGTTATCTAGGGAGAAGTATCACCCTAGTAATACACCCAAGCAAATTATAAAGAGTGGCATTAATTTAAGTTTTGTAGTTATATAAAAAGGTACAGCTTGAAAAGGTATGATTCATATAAGGCATGAGCCAATAATAATTGATATTATTGATATAGTAATCATTGGTGTAGCAGTGGAGGATTTTTCATTAGAGTTAAATAGTGGCATATGGTTTAGTGGGGCTCATACCACTATAAGTGAAAATCGAATTGAGTATAGTGCGGTCAGGCCTACGGCGATAAAGGTTAAATCAAGTATTAATAGATTAAAACCTCCTGTTAATATGTACTCAACAATTAAATCTTTTGAATAAAATCCTGCAAGAAATGGAAGGCCGCACAGAGCTATGTTAGCAACTAAGATACTTGAAGTGGCCACTGGATTTTGTGATAGTAGATTTCCCATTCATCGAAGATCTTGACCGTGAGCATGATCAGCAATAAATTGACCCGCACAAATGAATAGAAGAGCTTTAAATAATGCGTGTGTAATTATATGAAATAGTGCTATTAAAGGTGCGCCAAGCCCCAGTGAGCACATTATTATACCTAATTGACTTAGTGTTGATAAAGCAATAATTTTTTTTATGTCACACTCTGTTGCTGCTCTAATACCTGCTATAAATATGGTGATTACTGCTGTAAATAAAAGGATACTATTAAAATAGTGACATAGATGTAGGAAAGGGTAGAAACGAATTAGTAAGAACACTCCTGCAGTTACTAAGGTGGAAGAGTGAACTAAGGCTGATACAGGGGTTGGTGCGGCTATAGCTGCTGGCAGTCAACTAGAGAAGGGTATTTGTGCCCTTTTAGTACAGCCGGCTACTATAATTGCTATTGCTTGAATTTGTATATTTGGGGTGAGTCATATATTAGTAATAATTCAGTGACCCTGATTTAGGGTTAAAGCAATAGCAATTAGGATTATAACATCCCCAATTCGATTTATCAATGCTGTAACTATTCCAGCCCCTAAAGATTTTGGATTTTGATAATAAATGATTAAGATAAATGAGGTAATACCTAGACCATCTCAACCTAAAAGCAATGCCATAAAATGAGGTACAAAAATTAAGGTTAATATAGAAGCTACAAATAATATAACTAGGATAGAAAATCGATTGATTAATGGGTCATCAGATATATAGAATTTTGAAAATCTTATCACATTAGCCGCAATAAATAAAACTGTCGCCGCATAAATTATACCTGTAGGATCTATAATTAAAGTAAATTTTACAGGGGTGAGTAATAAATTTAATATTGTTCATTCTAGCAGTACTGATGTATTTATTGATAGCATAAGAAATCCATTAAACCCCAAGGTTAATGATAATAAGATTAAAATCTTGGGGGCTAATAAGGTTGTATTTAATAAATGTTTAGCCATTTACCCATTGGGTGTATACTACGCTATAAACTTCTTTTATAAATAAGAAAGTGAGTGTTGTCCCCATATTCATAACATGGTTCATGTTGTTGATTTTAGAACCCAGGTAAATATGGGAGTATTATTTGACCCCCCAATCTGACCTTAATTATCCGCTTTCCCCGACTATAGGGGTTTTTAGGAGCAATCCAAAAATGCAGTTTGGTCTAAAATTACCACTTTAAAGGCGTTTTCGGATAATTTTAGGATCCGAAAT
>Ga0316610_1000189_pt1 | contig 16854 bp, 16 predicted proteins | sample MIS2017111B_MG_FD_207677 | JGI IMG/M metagenome (GOLD analysis project Ga0316610, IMG submission 207677) | Microbial mat bacterial communities from Middle Island sinkhole, Lake Huron, Michigan, United States - MIS.2017.111B | ecosystem: Environmental > Aquatic > Freshwater > Lake > Sediment... | reverse complement strand
TCCTGATTCTCATACTAAAACTAAACAAAAAACCAATTAGTACGGTAAGTCAAGCTTTTGACCATCATTTCAAGGCTAATATATCAGGAGATTGTTTTGAGGAGAAGGAGGTTGGGAAAGTCGGGATTTATATAAATCTCATTTTCTGAGGTTAGAAAAAAATCCACCCTTGCCAGATCTTTACAACCCAGTACTTTAAAAGCCATTTTAGCTTGTCTTTGTAATTCCAGTCTCACACTCTCGTCCAGAACTGCAGGTATAATCAAATCGGCTTGTCCGTCGGTGTACTTGGTTTCATAGCTATAAAAATCAGTTTTTGGACGGATTTCACCGATCTCTGAGGCTTGAATATCATCATCTTTACCCAAAACTGCACACTCTACTTCACGACCCAAAATATATTCCTGGACTATAATTTTGGAATCAAATTCAAAAGACCCATCGATGGCATTTAACAAACTTTTTTCATCATATACTTTAAATACACCTACTGATGAACCCTGCCTGGCGGGTTTTATAAATACTGGAAATTTAAACTCTTCTACAATTTTCTGAATAATCAAGTCTCTGCTTTCAAAACTTTCAAAAGTCAAACTTTTAGTTGTTTTGAGACCGATTGAGTCAAATAATATTTTAGCCACTGACTTATCCATTGCTAAAGCAGAAGCCAAAACTCCACAACCGATATATTTTCCACCGAGCATTTCTAGCATGCCTTGTAGTGTACCATCTTCACCATATTTACCATGAATAAGAGGAAAAGCGATAAAATCCTGACTTGCAAAAAGTTCAATCACCCGACTCAAATCCCCTTTCACATCTGAATCTTCCTTTAAGTCGGCAATCGAGTTAAAATCTTCAATAATTTTCCAAACACCAATTTTATTAATATAAATAAGTTTAATTGCATATTTATTTTGATCAAGATTTTTAAAAACTGACGTAGCAGTCAAAATTGAAATCTCGTGTTCAGAGTTTTTCCCACCGAACAGGAGTGCTAAATTTTGCTTGGGTGACATAAATGAAAAATCAAAATTTTTATATAACTAATTTCAAGTTCTATTTTATTTTACTCTTATGTCAACTTTTATAAGACTTTTAAGGCTTATATTTACAATTCATTTTAGATATACAACCAGTTCATTCTTTTCATTATTTTTTTGAAATTAGATATTATCCGAAAAAAATAGAGGATATAAGTCATAATCACTTCAATTCTGATAGAAGGTAAGGCGACGATAATTTAAACTATTTTCTGAAAGTTAAAACCGTAAAATCACATCATCATACAAATTTCTCACTTCGTTCGAAATGACACAATCTTTATAATTTTAGAAATACTACTTATTCTCGCAAAGGGTGTCTCGGATCGCACAGCTGCAAGACGTGGCGGTGCATATTTTGGAAGATTTGGTGGTAAAGGTCTATATTTTCTTGTCGGTGCCTCAATCACAGTTATTACCTTCCCGTCAGGTAGAGTTACTTTTCGAATTTTTGGTTTGATTTTAGCCATAAAATAAATGACTACAAAAAAGCTTGGCTTGATACCAATCATCATATACTATTTTCCAATACATTTGAGTGTTTATTTCAGAAATTTCTTAAATTAAATATTTCCAGTAATTTTCACGATTTATAATATCATATGTACTTTGTGGATAACTCTCTGCAAATAATTTCGGTTGTTCTGGATGCTTTCTAGTGCTCCACTTAAATTCAAATGTGTGTAAAATACCGTCATATTCCTCGATGTAATCAATTTCTTTTTGAGTTGAGCTTCTCCAAAAATATTGGTTATAAAACTGCTTTCTTGATTGTAGTAGTTTCATCCTTTCCAAAATGCAAAAATTTTCCCACAGCGCTCCAACATCTGTTCGCAATTCAAGAATATTATAGTTTTGAATAAGTGTATTTCGTATACCCAAATCATAAAAATATATTTTTTTACCCTGTTTAATCTCATTTCTTGGGTTTCTAGAAAGTGAAGATAGTGTAAAGATGATGTGACACTTTTCCAACAAGTCTATATATCTTGCGACTGTTTGATGGCTAGTGCTTACAAGCTCGCCCAACTCTCTGTATGAAACTTCAGATCCCAGTTGAAGTGCCAGCGCTTTAAGCAGATTTTGAACCAGCGAAGATTGTTTTACACCATCAAATGCCAATATATCTTTATATAGATAGTGGCTTGCAATTTGATTTAACTCCTCGATCGCTTCTTGCTCACTAAGCCCAAATACTGGTGGCATCAGACCAAATCTCAAGTAATTTTCAAGTTTGGACTGTACAAACAACAAATCATACTCAGTTGTAATCTCTTGAATCGATAATGGATACAGTAAGAAACTCCTCGACCTACCCACCAGTGGCTCTCCTGTTTGATTGGCTAAATCAAAGCTACTTGAACCAGTGGCAATAATTTGAATTTCTGGGTAAGTGTCCACTAAAAGCTTTAAAACATGGCCTATTCGATTTATGTTTTGAGCTTCATCTAAAACTATAAGCTTATAATTCCCAAGAAAAGCTTTTAACTGTTCAATATTCTGAGTTTCTAAAACTTCTTTATTTACCAAATTTTCGCAATTAATGTATCTTGTCTCGTCTTTAAAGTTTTCCAAAATAGCTTTCACTAAGGTAGTCTTACCTGTGCGCCTAGCACCATAGATGATGATCACCTTATTTTTAAATAAAACCTCTTCAATTTTTGACTGAATGGATCTTCTTATATTCATAAATGCACATAAATGGTTAATCAACTTACCAAATAATGTAGTATTTGGTTAATGGTGTCAAATTCTACCCCCGCCTAAACTTCTTAACATATTTATTACTAGTATTTTTTTCTGGGACAGGTATAGTTTTGGTGGCTACGAGTGTGACCAACTCTTCAAACTCTTCCAATGATTTAGATGGGTAATTTTTGGTTGAGGATTTGGCTTTGATCATGATCTGGCTTTTTGATCTACTTTTTAAAAGTGTCGATAGATCTAGCTCGTCGATATCCATATCTAAAATTTCTGTGGTTGGGATCTCAACTCTAACCATAAATTTCTTTTTGTTTTTATAGTAAAACACATTATATTTTTTGCCATTTGAGATAATAAAATCTGGATTTTGCTCGTCTATTTTTTGAGCCTTATCCTCAGTTACAAAATCTTTCAAGCTTAGATTTAAATCAATCTCTTTATCTTTTAAAGCGCTTTTTAAAGCTTTTTTAGATGAGATAGAAAGTGGAGTAAATTTCTTGACAAATAGCTGTTCTAGTGATTCTTGAGTCAATTCAGGTACCCAACCACTGGATTTTACATAGTATTCTTGGATATCTAGTCTCAGATCTTGAAATTTTTGTATAAAACTAAATTCAGTTTTAGTGTGTGTGGAAACTGCAGTAGTTAAGCCTGATAAATAAGATGCAAACTCAACAACTGCACGCTGATCTTTTTCTAAAACTTTTCGCTGAGTCAAAAGCTCACGTCCATCATTTTTGAGATAAAATCTAGAAACCTCCAACACATCATCCATTTTAGCATTATACTCAACAGAAGCAATTTTTTGATTTAAAATCTGTGAGCCGACCTCTGGTAGCCAAGCCAATTCAACAGCCTGACACTGGAAAGCACTGGTAAATCCTGAAGCGTTGGTCATTATTTCACCAGCGACCATAAACTGTGGATATAAACCATTTCTAAGCGATGATGACGGATGAATCGTAATCTCATCTCCTACTCCGACCATACGTCGATAGTCTTCACGAGTCACTCTTTCAAGCAGATTTCCAATATTCCCAGCCAAAACTGACTTGGCAATACCAACTGGGTCTTGGATTTTGGATAGTAAGATATTGTGCCTGCGAAGGGTGGAAATCAAATCGTCACGTATAAGCTCGATTTCTTGTAAAACCTTGAAGTTGAGATGGTTTTGAGTTACCCAAATTTGGTTTTCACGATGTTGGCTATATTTTTCAAAAACTCTGAGATTTGTCTGCGGATCAGAAAGTGGCTTGCCGTAATCATCAAATTTGAAATAATTATGAGCTGCATCCATGGCATTGAAGTCTTTACTAGATCGATCAAAGACTGATTTAGATGACATAAAAGCAGCGATTGTCGATATCGCTTCTACGCAACCATATTTGTTGGCTTCGATCACCATACGGGCGATGTGCGGATCAAGTGGTAAATTTGCCATGATTTTACCGATTTCGGTGATATTTTCTTCATCATCCAAGGCTCCTAAGATTTTTAAAACAGACACTGCCTTACGGATCTGGGCTTTTTCAGGCGGATCAATAAATCTAAAATTCAACACATCAACAATACCCAAACGTTTCATTTTTAAGACGATTCCAGCTAAATCTGTGCGTTGAATCTCAGGAATATCAAACTTTGGTCGTTCTTCTTTTTCAGAAAACAATCTAAAGCAAATACCAGTATCTGTGCGTCCAGCTCGACCACGGCGCTGATTTATGGCTGCCATTGAGGCATTTTCGTCTTCAAGTCTTGAGATTCCAGTCTTTGGATCGTAGATACTTGAGCGTTGGAGACCAGGATCGATTACTACTCTCACACCTGGGATAGTAAGTGAGGTTTCAGCTATATTTGTGGCTACTATTACCTTTCTTGCTGAATAACTTGCAAAAACTTTTTCTTGTTCCAACAGGCTTTGTTGCCCAAAAAATGGTAAAATTTCTATGTTACCCAAACTTAAATCTCGAAGTATGGTAATAGTTTGGCGGATCTCAGCTTCACCAGGCATAAAAATTAACACATCTCCTTCGGTTCCATCATGAATGATTTGTTTGACCTTTTGAGCTGCAGCTCGGATATAGTCCTTTGGTTTTTGCTTTTCATACATCTCGGAGACAGGATACATCTTTCCAGGAATCTCTAAAATCGGTGCCCCACCAAAAAACTCACTAAACTGAATGGCTGGAATCGTAGCTGATGTGATCAAAATCTTAAGCTCAGTCATGCCAATTTCACGCCGCTTATCGTTGACTCCAAGTATTAATCCCATCAAAAAATCCACGTTTAGATTGCGGATATGGGCTTCGTCCAAAATAATTCCACTGTATTCTGGTAAGACTTTTGTGGCTAGCAACTGCTCGATCAAGATACCATCAGTCACATAGTCTAAAATTGTACCTTTATTAGTAGTATCGTTAAATCGAATATGGTACCCAACATCACCCCCAAGCTGTTGACCTTTTTTAGAAGCCACGTATTCGGCCACAGTCACAGCCGCTGGGCGACGAGGTTGCGTGGTAGCGATTTTACCATTAATAATTTCAGACATCATGCGCCCGATCTCGGTAGTTTTACCACTTCCTGTGGCTCCGATGATGATGGCGACTTGGTTATTTCGGATCAGCTCCTTGATTTGCTCCTCGTAGTTTAAGACAGGGAGATCTAAGGTTTCAGGAGACTGTTTTACTAGCATAGCTCTCATGTCATTGCGAGGCGTAGCCGCGGCAATCCCTTGGCTTTGATCTATAGCCGTATTTTTATCATCTGTATACATGACCTAAATCTGTCACAGAGACTGGGTTTAGTCAATTTAAATTTGATCTTTTATTTATTTTGTGATATAAATTTTAGATAAAGCCAAATCTATGTCAGACAACGCTCAAAATCATAATCCAATTAAAACAACCCAACCCAACAAGACTTTTACCTCAATTGCACTCGCTTTTGGATTCCTGATCTTGTTTGCACTTATACTTGTTTTTGGAAATATCGCTCTCAAAAATCTAAATACATACAATACCTACGCTCGCGCACAAGGTACCATAGTCGAAAATGTGGATATGGGCGAAAGTGTCAGCTGCAACAGAAAAGAGCAAAGGTCGGTAATCGTGCTTGGTGGTGAAGACAGATGTAAAACCTTTAAAAAAGTTGTAGAATTTCAAGTAAATAACCAAACTCAAAGAGCCACAACAGATTTTGGTCAGTCCAAAGAAGGTCTTGGACACGACACCGGAAGTAAAGTCGCGGTATTATACGACCCACAAGATCCATCCAAAATTGCTTTTGATGATTATTCGATTTGGATACCTCTGATGGTTGTAATCATGCTATTTGTCTTTCATATGGCACTTGGATACATAACCTGGATTACTTTTAAAACAAAAGAGTAGGTATCGAAAAACTCACTCTAACTAGGTAATTTTCATCTTCTTTCCCCACACACAACCATTATGTTAAAGAATATTATTTGACATAGTTGCGAAATTGTGTTTTAGTTTGGGATAGTGTTTAAATTCGATACAAAAATTTCGAGTTTAATCCAAAACATACACAACCAGGAAAGTTACATATGTTTGGTCTTTTGGCATTACCAGTTGATTATACACAACTGAAACAACCTACTACACCAGCAGTGGTTTCGGGACCTTATTGTCCAAAGGGTCAGAAACTTGACCCAAATCAAGGGTGCATACCGAAAATTAAACAACCGTTTAATGTGGCAATTTCAGACGAGGGGGAGCCTAAAATTCCCATTTTGGGAAATGGTGAACCGATCAATGTGACTGGTTGCGACCCCAAAACTGGGCAAACATGCGGCTCCGGTGCTGGTGGCACTGGTAGAGGTGATAAACCATAAAATTTTTTTTGTAAGAAGAGGTTACTGTTTTACATACTCTTCTTACTAAATTTTGATCAATCTCCACCCTAAAGGTGGAATTTTTGTTGCCTAGGTTAAAGTTTTTTGTTTAGGATATAGATATTTGGCAGACGATTGTAGAGGCGAGCCTGTCTCGCCATTGGTTTGGAGTTAAGGCGACGAGATCCACCCCGTCCGCTTCGCGTCCACCCCTCAAGAGGGGAATTTTTCACTATGTACCCCTTTCAAGGGGTCAAGCCGAAGGCTTGGGGGTTGTGAGCTTAGCACAAAGCCAAGGGATTGCCCTGGCAAAGCTCGCAATGACACACCAATACCATCTTTGCACTTTGAATTTTGCCTTTTTAACTTTCTCTAAATCCCCTCAGCCAGCAACTTCACCTCCTCAAGTGCCAATATCTCCCTCTCCCCAGTATTCCTCCCTCCAATCACATCAAAATTCCTCATTCTCACATTCCTGATCCCAGCCGAGCCTAAGATGCCTCTTTTCCAGGTCATTGGAAGTGCATTGCCGTATAAAAATCTGAGTTGCCAGTTTGGTTGTCGGCTATGGCTAATTGCCACAGCTTGTTTTTTGCTTAAAAGACCTCGGGTGTAGTTTCGATCGTATTCATACGCAAAACCTTCTTGAAAGACCTTATTGATAAAACCTTGCAATATCCCTGGTAAGCCAAAATTCCAGACGGGATAGAAAAAAACTATCATATCTGAGATGTTGATTAGATTTTGATATTTCATAATATCATCCCCAAAAGCCAGCTCAGGACTAAAAACTGGATTAAATTTTGAGCTATATAAATCAACCTTTGAAATCGTGTGCACGGCTGAATCTAGGCTTGTATTAAATTTATCAAAAAGCTCAAACGCAAAATCTTTCGGCGGACTCGCAAGGACAGATAGGATATGCATACAAATGTTTTTCAGAGAGTCAGAATTTAGTTATCATAATGTTAAATTTATGTCGTCCTGAGTGTAACGAAGGATCTATTCAGTAGTCTGCTCAGCTTAGATTCTTCGCTTTGCTCAGAACGACACTAGGACACCATTTGTCTAACACTCTCTACTTTCCAGCAATCACAATCTTTCTATGGTGGGTGATTTTCAAAATTGGAAGTTCGACTGATAAAATACCTTGATTGAGGTCGGCTTGGATTTTATCGACATCAAGTCTTTCATTGATAGTAAGCTTTCTGACAAACTCTCCCCAAAAACACTCTTCCAATAAAATCATATTGTCTTTGTCGGTGTATGGCTTTCGGCGGACTCCTTTGATAGTCAGGACATTGCCTTCGATGCTTATATCTATATCTTCTGGGCTGACACCTGCTACAGTAGAAACTACAAAAATACTATTTTCTCTTCGGTACACATCGACCGTAAGCTGAGGGATTTCCTCAGGTGACCATGTTGAGTTTGTTTCATCTGCTGTTGTGGCTGGGATGCTTTGTGGGTCGATTGCAGTTGGGTTATTTGAGTCCATTTTAGTATAAAATTAGCCTAAAAAATAATATCTGTGATTACACTGCAATAATACAACGCACACATGACATTTTGTCAAAAAACCAGACTTAGCACTCTAGGCAACTGCTTGACAAAACAACATCAAACAGGTTTTCTTCTCTAAAGAAATCTGATCTCAAAGTGTAGTAAAATAGCTATTATTGAAATAGAATACCACAAGCTCACAGATCAAAAAATAACTTTTCACTTTTCACTATTAATTTTTCACTAATTGCATGCCCGAAAATCAAAACCCATATGAAATGCTTGGAGTGGCTAAAACAGCCTCTGCTGAGGAAATAAAAAAAGCATATCGCAAACTCGCTCACCAATATCACCCTGATAAAAATCCTGACAACAAGGCTTCAGAGGAGAAATTTAAAGAAATCAACAACGCCTACGAGATTTTATCTGACCCAAAAAAGCGAGCTTCTTACGATAGATTTGGTTCTGAGCGTTTTAACCAAGCTCCTGGCGGAGGGGCTGGGGCTGGATTTGGTCAAGATGGTCAAGGTTTTGGCTTTGATTTCAACTTCAACCAAGGCTCGCCTTTTGAGGATCTAAATGATGTTTTCGAGCAAATGTTTGGCTTTGGTGGAGGTGGTCGACGTGGAAATGGCGCAGAAAGTCGCCGAAATGGTGTCAGTATCGAGCGTGAAATCGAGCTAACTCTCGAGGAAATCTCAAACGGAGTCACCAAAACTTTTAGCTACAGCCACAATGCCAATTGCGATAAATGTCAAGGTAAGGGCAATGAACCAGGCACTGATTTTAAAACTTGTCATACTTGTAAAGGGTCGGGTCGGGTTTTCACACGTCAATCTACTATATTTGGTATTATCCAGCAAGAGTCTGTGTGTCCGACATGTGCTGGAGCAGGTAAAGAGTTTATCAAAGCCTGTACAAAATGCTCAGGCAAAGGCTTTGTCCAAGTAAATGAAGAACTCCAAATCCCAATCCCAGTCGGTATCAACGAAGGTCAAAAAATCAAAGTGAGTGGTAAGGGAGAAGCTGGCTACCGCGGCAGTATCCCTGGAGACTTGCTGCTATCAGTCAAAATCCGAAAGCATCCTACTCTAGTCAGAAAAGAAGAAAATATCGAGTCTGAGCTGGAGATAAATATTTTTGATTTGTTGCTTGGCTGTAGACGTGATGTATATACTGTTTGGGGTGATGTGGAGGTCGAGATTCCACCACTTACAGCTCCAGATGGTAAACTAAGACTAAAATCTCAAGGTGTCCCAAGGATAAACAATCCAGCTGTCCGCGGTGATCACTACATAAATATAAAACCAAAAATGCCAAAAACCCTCAACAGCGAGCAAATCCAAATGCTGGAGCAAATTAGAAACAAATGGGCGAAATAGAGATTTAGCATTACTTAGCTTCGTGTTAAATATATAGCCTGTCATTTCGAACGCAGTGAGAAATCTTAGTCAACTTTATTCAAGATTTCTCGTTTCACTCGAAATGACAAATTTACAACCCGAACAAACTCAACCCAAGGCGAATTAAAATTCGTCCCTACTCGGAAAGGCAAACCATTCCCCTACAAAAATCTTCCTTCTTTGCTCTTTAAACTTCCTCTCTATTTACTATTTACTCCACCTATGTCTATAATAAGCGATAAAACCGAGCAATCCAACTTACGGCAATCTGGTCGTATTTTAGCCTCATGTCTGATCCATCTTGGTCGCTTAATCAAACCAGGCATGTCAGCTGGTGAATTAAATCGATTTTCGATAGATTTTATCAAAAAAAATGGCGGGACAACTCCTTTTTTAGGTTACGGTGGTTTCCCCCACGCCCTTTGTACATCTATCAATCACGAAGTTGTACATGGACTTTCAAACGACGAAAAGATTTTTAAAGTTGGAGATGTGGTTGGTCTTGATCTTGGTGTGGATTTTAAAGGCTTGATCACAGACTCAGCTCGATCTTTTTTAGTTATGGAAAATGGTGCTGCCGAATTGAGTGAAGTATATGATGAGTATGCCAAACCCGCGACTTCAAAACAACTTTTTAGCGCCAATAAAGACACCGCAAGCGCCGAAACTAAAATGAAACTTTTAGTCCGAACTGAAGAATCGCTCACTCGAGCTATGAATATACTCAAAGCAGGCTCTAGAGTTGGCGATATTGGGAGTGCGATCAGTAGTTATGTAAACACTTTTGGCTATGGAAATGTCAGTGCTCTCGGTGGCCATGGTGTCGGTAGAGCTGTGCACGAGCCTCCATATATATCACATATTGGCAAAAAAGGCATAGGTGCACTTTTAGTTGAAAATAAAGTGATTGCAATCGAACCAATGATAACTCTCGGAGGTGGTAAAATAAAATTTGTGGCAGATAAAAAATATGGCTGGGACGAAGTTCAAACAACTGATTATTCACTCGCAGCGCATTTCGAAGATACCATTTTAATCACTAAAAAAGGGTGTGAAGTCATGACTAGAATTCAAAAAGAAGATTTAATTCCTGTTTAGTATTTTTTGGGTTTGGTTGACAAAATTACCTCGATCTTGCAGATTAAAAGCGTTTAAAAGAATATCCTATGTCAGAAATTTCAGACTTTATCAATTATAAAACAGAGATTATCGAAATCCTAGAAAATATAACAAAAGGACTGGTCGGAGATTTGAAAGTAAAGTTTGAGTCTGAAGGTGAACAATGGCGAATCGAGCTTGATAGTGACGATAATGGCATTCTTATAGGTCATCAAGGTGAAAACCTTTTAGCCATACAGCATATCCTTCGCACTTTATTTCATGCAAAATACCCTCAAAACCGAACTCATTTTATCGCTGATGTTGGTGGATATCGTAGCTCACGGGAACGTTTTATCTCAAATATGGTCAGAGATATGGCACTTAAAGAAGTCCTTGAAGACGGAAAAACAATTATTATCAAGGGCTTAAATTCATACGAGAGGAGATTGATTCATAATTCTTTGGCTGATTATAAAGGCATGGAGACAAGCAGTGTGGGTGATGGTGATAATCGAAAAATGGTCATCAGACCAACTACAGGAAGTGCCACCACTGGAATTGAAGATGCTAAAGTTATTGATATCGAAAAGTACGAGAAAGAGTTTCGTGAGAAAAATACCCCAGCTCAATCATAGAATTTTTATGCTTATATTCAAGCTAAATCGAAATTTTGAAATCTATTCGAAAGATCAATCAATTCTTAATCTTGAACTTAGTATAAAAACTCAAACAGGTGAAATTTTAGAACTTTTTAAAAAATTTGAAAATATCTGGCAAAACACTATTTGGGGGCTGATCCAAAACCAACCTAAAATTGAAATTTTGTTTATTATTGGATCTCAGGCTGGGTTTACAGATGCTAGAGTAATTTCGATCTGGTTAAACAGTTTGAGTTTATTTGATCAGGGTTCTGAAATACTGATTGCCAAACATTTAGAATACAACCAAAATCCCGATGATGAGAATTATTTAAAATCTAACATCTCAACCATCACCCAAAATCTAAAATGGGCAAAAACTCTAGAAAGTGCCATTTACACCAGAGAGCCAAGCATAAACCAACCAAAACACTAATTACAACTGATTACTATTTCCCATGCCTAAATTACTTAAATTCACCCACCCAGATGATTTTACAAACGAAATCACATACTTGATCGAAGAGAAAATCCTTGATGCTTACGAAAAAAATGGCTTGATCAGAATCGCCCTTTCTGGTGGTCAGACTCCCCTGCCAATCTATGAAAAACTAGCCCTGAGTCAGGTAATCCCCTGGGAAAGAGTCGAGATATATCTTGTCGATGAGCGATATGTACCAGTTTCAAATCCCGATTCAAATCAGAAAAAAATTACTGAAATTTTTGGGCCAACCATGAGCTTTTTACATGGTTTTGAAGCTTGGAATACCGACTTATCCATCCAAGAAAGCTCTAAAAAATACAATTTAAATCTGGAATCATTATTTGATGAAAGTGACTTTTTGTTTGATCTGGTGATTTTAGGTATGGGCAGCGATGGTCACACTGCCTCCATCTTTCCAAACGATCGAAACACTCTACTAAACGAAGACGATTTATCTACTTTTACCCTCAACGCACCAAATGAAATCAAAGAGAGGCTCACACTCACATACAAAGCGATTTTAAACTCTGATGATATATATGTGCTTTTGAGCAACGAAGATAAAATCAAAACTTTGGAAAAAGCACTTGAAACAGAAACCAATTTCATCGAATATCCAATCCGAAAAATAATTGACGAACATCAAAATACGACTATTTTTGTATTAAACAATGAAAAAAATCCTGACTCAAATCAATAAATTTCATTTTGTCATATCTGGGCTTATATTAGCACTTTTATCGATTTTTTATACCAAAGCTTTTGATGTTGGGTTTATATTTTTAGCTTTACCTAGAGATGGTGAGTTTCTTGGATTAGTCTTAAGATTATCAGATTTCGTATTGGTTGGATGGCTGATATATATAAGCTATGTTGGAATTAAACAATTAAAAGATAAAATTTGTCATTTCGAGCACAGCGAGAAATCTAAAACACAGTCCGATAAGATTTCTCACTTCGTTCGAAATGACAGCGTTACCCAAAATACAAAAGTCCCTATATGGAAAAACACTTCAAAACAAACAATCATTGCTTTAGTTTTATTTATATCACTTGTGGTATATTGGATCGCAATTAATTCCAGCACTTGGTACAGTTTCAAAAACGGTATTTTAGGATATACCTCACTTTTTTTTAGCCTTGCTTTGCTTTATAAATACAAACCAAACTGGTTGATAGTCCTTGTCCCCTATTTCTGTTTCGATCATATTATTGTAAGCTCAAGTCTGATCAGTTTGATGTTGGTTTCACTTGGTTATCTGGCTTGGTGCACGAGCACTACAATTGACTCCAAACCCGACCAAAGTCATTGCGAGCGAAGCGCGGCAACCTCTTCGCTTAGCACACCACAACCCCCAAGCCTACGGCTTGACCCCCTAAAAGGGGTACGTTCAGACCCTGATTCGAGTAATTATGAACACCCCAACCTGTGTCATCCTGAACTTGTTTCAGGATCTAAAAACACTCAGCATAAAACCATAATAACTACCCTACTCATCCTAACTCTAACAATCACCACAAACCTACTTTTAGCAACATATCAAATCTTATGGGGTCACAGCCTAGGACTATATTTTCTCGGTGAAAGCAAACTAGAGCTAAGCGGAATCATCGGGATCGCCAAGCAAGCCCTATCAAACAGCGATCAAATCCTTCTCCGAGGTTATGGATTGATGCCACATCCAAATATTTTAGGATTTTTAGGTGTCTTTGGGGTGATTGTCGGGCTGGAATTTAAACAATTTTTTCTGAAATTAAAGAAAATTAAGCAATTTTATACTCAAATAGTCACTAATATTTTAATTATATCCTCATTTGTCCTAGGACTTATATCTATGAGTCGCATGGCAATTATTAGTCTTTTAATTTTGATTATAATCTACGTTGCACCGATAAAACTAATCGCCAAAATTTGGTGCAATACAATTTTATATTTGGTTATACTTAGCTCATGCGTAGCTATTTATACCTTTGTAAGTTTTGATTTTAAAGCAGATTCGGACAACTACAGACTAGAGCAATACCAGACAATGTATAAATTGATTGAACAAGAACCTCAAGTGTTATTTTTTGGAACCGGAACCGGACAATATTCACAGCACCTTAAAAAGGCTAATATTACCACAGAATCTTGGGAAAACGAACCTTTTTATCATCCAATTGGAAATATTGTTTTGGAGTTGGGGTTGGTTGGGGTTGGTTTGATTGCTTTTCTGTATAAAAAACTTCAAGAGTCGAAATGAGCCATATCTTCTTTGACAAAAATAAATTTTGATATAAGAATACACATGTCTTAATATTCGGCTTTAAATAGCCATAAAAACAGCTTAAACAAAAGTCCAAATATTAGTTGACTCCAGATATGGTGGTTGTAGCTCAGCTGGTAGAGCACTGGGTTGTGGTCCCAGATGTCGCGGGTTCGAGCCCCGTCGATCACCCCACACAAATTATAAAACAGAGCGATTGGGAAAATCAAAATTTAAAAAAATTTAACTATTTAATTACTAAATTTGCGCAATTTTGTGTTATTAAAAATCAATTCAAGTCTAAAATACAACCTTATCTGTAAATTTCAAGTTAACCTGCAAAAGTAGATAGTTTTAGGTTTTAACTTTAAATCCCCAATATTCAAGCTCCTAACAAGGATTAAAAGATGACTGAATATTTATATTGGATTATTATTGCCGCTTTGGGTATTACGGCTGCTTATTTTTATGTAAGCAAATCAAAAACCACAAACAATAGTCTTGATTCTTCACCTGAATTTGATAGATTACAAGAGGAAAACAAAAAGCTTCAAAAAGAGCTTGGTAAATCTTTAACTCAAGAAGAATTTGAGCAAAAAATCAAGGACTCAACCGAGAGCATTCGCCAAGAAAAGCAGCAGCAACTTGAAGACTTTAAAAAAGAACTTAAGGAGCGTTTTGCCGAAAAAGAGGAAGATCTAAAAGGTACAATTGCTCAAAAATATGAGCTAGAAGCTCAGTCAATCGTACTCCAAGCTCAAAAAGATGCTGCCGATCGCTTACGCGAGATGGATAAGCAAGAGCAAGAAATGCGTAATCGTGTGCTCTCGCTTCAAGAAAAAGTCGAAGCCAAGGAAGCGGCTTTGGATGAAAAAATGAATCAACTCTCGATCAAAGCTGAAGAGATCGAAGTTACCAAAGAAAAGCTTCGTGATATCAAAGTAAATTTAGAGCAAGCTAAGTCTGATCTTGAAAATCAGATCAAAGACCAAGAGGAAGAGTTTAAAGCCACCTTAGCGAAACTATCAAAACTTCCTTACGAGGAAGCCAAGGAATTGATCCTTCAAAAAGCTAAGGAAGACATGGGAAATAGCCTTATTGGCTTACAACATAAGCTACTTGAGGCAGCTGAAGAAGATGCCAATTTTAAAGCAAGACAGATTGTAGCTTTAGCAATTCAAAGGTGTAGTTCAGAAGTTGCAAACGAGTTTACTCTGACTACCATCAAGTTAGCTGATGATGACATGAAAGGTCGTATAATCGGCAAACAAGGTCGAAATATCCAATGGTTGGAGAAAACACTTGGGGTTGAAATTGTAATTGATGAAACTCCTGAAATTGTCACTATCTCTGGTTTCAATTCAATTCGTCGTCACATCGCCAAGCGCACCTTAGAAATGCTTCTTGAGGATGGTCGTATCCATCCAGCATCAATCGAAGATTTTTATAATAAGGCACAGGCAGAAATTGCTGAAGAAATTGCTGGTGCTGGCCAGTGGGCTGTTGAAGAATTAGGAATATTTGATTTCCCACCAAAACTGATTAGAATTATCGGTCGCTTGAAGTTTAGGACTAGCTATGGTCAAAATATGCTTAAACACAGCGTAGAAATGGCAAAATTAGCTGAATTACTTGCCATCGAACTCAATAAAAACTTCCCTACCAGAACTCCAATTGATTTGCAGATAGCCAAAAAAGGTGCTCTTTTGCACGATATTGGTAAGGCATTAGATCAAGAAATTGATGGAAACCATGTCGATCTTGGTGAGAAAGTTTGCGACACATTTGGACTTGATTGGAAGATTAGAAAATGTGTATCTAGTCACCACAACGAACAATACGATGATGAGCGAGGATTTTGTATTGAGGCTGTAGTTGTAGATGCTTGTGATAATATCTCAGGAGGTAGGCTAGGAGCCAGAAAAGAGGCTGCTGAAAGCTACTTCCAACGCATGGAATCACTCGAGAAAATTGCTGAAACTACTCCCGGAATCACCAAATCTTGGATTATGCGTGGCTCGCGCGAATTGTGGATTTTCTTTGACACTGAAAAAGTAAGACCAGACAAAATGCACGATATCACACGTGACGTAGCCGAAAGAATCCAAACTGAGGCTAAGTACCCTGGTGAGATAAAAGTCATAGGTTTCTGGGAGGATAGAGCCGTTGAATGGGCTACGTAAGGCCATGTTGACAAGATAAGATTTTCATGTCATTAAATTTATCCAGCATGTTGAGGTTTACAAGGAATTCGTTTTCTTGTGGAGTCTCAAAAATTTGATTAGTAGAGTCCACCCCCCGCGTGGGGAATCTGTTACTAATCAATAAAAGATATACCCCTGTCAATAGATTTGGGGTTCTTTTTTATGTCAGATCAATTTTACCTTGACAAAATCAAAATATTACAGTAATTTCCAATATGTCCTTCAAGTGGTTTAATCAATTAAATTGTGTTGGATTAGATTATATTTAGCGATTTCAATAACTGAGATCGATACGTTTTGAAGCTTGTTTTTTGAATATGGAACTGTAGCTCAGCCGGTAGAGCAAAGGACTTTTAATCCTCTGGTCGGGGGTTCGAATCCCCCCGGTTCCACCATTAAATTAGAAGTTAAGGGTTAGTAGTTAAGAGATTGACTATCAACTTTTAATTTTTAATTAAGCAGTCGTAGCTCAGTGGATTAGAGCGTCTGGTTGCGGTCCAGAAGGTCACAGGTTCGATCCCTGCCGATTGCACCATTAATAAAAAAAATATAGGACTTCCCCACTTTACATAAATCAAAAAATATAACTGTGTATTACTACACACAACTAACGTGTGATTTGTTATGAAAACTACTAGACAAATTTACTGTCAGTATTTGATCTCAAGTCAG